>ULNF01015288.1_pt1 | contig 11893 bp, 20 predicted proteins | sample 1951851 | NCBI WGS metagenome assembly ULNF01 (sample SAMEA4835570, study PRJEB28245) | human gut metagenome | biome: gut microbiome; material: fecal sample | place: Denmark | collected 2008 | reverse complement strand
TTAGGCTTTGCAGTAGCTTTAGTTGTTTTTTTAGGTTTTGAAGAGGTCTTTTTCTTTGCAGATTCTTTTTTATTTTCATTTTTTTCTCTAGGTGTAGCAGTAGCTTCACTAGAAACAGATGAATCGTTCACATTGTTTGTGTCTGAATCATCATCTGATTTATTACATTGCGAAAATAATGCACATACTAAGAAGAATATCAAAATATACCATAAACATCCGTGTTTCTTTTTCTTTGGAGTATTGTTTATATTTTGAATTCCAACACTATGAAAACCATTATTTGGTTGCTGAGATTGTTGTGCTTGTTGTATTTCTACTTTAGTTCCGCAATTATCACAATAGGCAAAATACTTATATGTAGAATTTCCGTTTATGTCAGTTCCACATGCTTCTTGACCAAAACGCATTTCTTGACCACATTTATTACATTTCATTGTGACTCCCCCTTTATTTCTGTAATCGTAATTCAATTAGTTTTTCTTCATAGCCAGTCAAACGGCTTAGTTGATTGATGGTATAATCTTTGTATTCGTATAGTATATCATCAGTAAGTAATAGATTCATAGCAAAGGTATTGGCTTCAATTTCCTTTTTGGAATTAAGCAGCAATGTTTGATTTCGGATGAAGTAGCAGTTTTCTTTGCGATGCATGATAGCATGTCCGAGTTCATGTGCCATAACAAGTGTTCTGTCGTGTTCTGATAAATCTTCGCTTAAAAATATGCATCTATGATTTTTAAGGAACATATAGCAACCTTCAAATCCAAGTTTTCCTGTTTGAACAATTATTCCAAGAGCATCGGCTATTTCAAATGGATTTGTTGTATCAAATTTTTTGATATAGTAGCTTACAAGTTTCTTTATATCCTTTTTCAATAAAATCACCCTAATCCTTTATTTCTTGTTTTTATTTGGATTGTATTTCTCCTTATTTATTACTTTCAATTGTGTAAGCATAGATTCCAGTTGTATTTTGAATAGCTCTGCTGATTCAGGAGATAGTTCCTCGCCATCGAATGTTGCTGGCCCGTCTTCACCAGACTGTAATTTTTGTATTATGTTGTTTAGGTCTTTGGCAATGTCTCGTTTGTCTTTCATATTAAGTTTTATTTTTCGAGGGACGGGCAAGTCAGCAGATATCGTATCTCTGTCCATAATATTAGTTTGAGACTTATCGTTAGTTCCCATTATATAAGAAGCAGAAACATTTAGATATTCTGCTATTTTTAAAAGCCTGTCATCTGGAAAAGTTCCTTTTCGTAGTTGCCCTATGTATCCATTTGCAAAACCTAAATCTTTTTCAAGCCTAGAAATTGGTATTTTGCGTTGTTTGCATAGGTGTTTTACTCTTTCTACGCTATTCATAGTGTACCCTCCTAAAATAATTTAGGGAAATGCCTAAATTTAGTGTTGACAAAATAGAGAATACTCTATATAATCTATTTGTGAGTTAGAGAAAAGCCTAAAACAAAAATAGAGTAATCTCAATGTGTTTGTGACTATTCATATTTTAGATTATTCTCTAAAAAAAGTCAATAGGAATACTCTAAATTGCCTAAAATTGCTACGTGCAGAAAGGAGATAATGAGATTGATTTTTGATAATGTTAAAAGACTGTGTGAAAAAAATAAGATTAGTATATCAAAGTTAGAAAATGAATGCGGTCTTGGAAATGCAACTATAAAAGGATGGAAGAATTCAAGTCCTACAGTTGAAACAATCAAGAAAGTTGCAGATTACTTTAACGTGACAGTTGATGAATTGATTGTAGAGAAGGGAGGAAAATGAAGAGATTTTTGAATTGGATAAAAAAAATTTCCCAAAAGTATTTTGTAAAACATGTAGTTCACTGGGTTCAGAGCACATTGATTATTCCTTTGACACATGAGGGAAAAATGGTTTTGCACATTGAGAGAACAGGTAAAGACGGAATTATTGACAAAAGGAATTACCAAATCGAGCATCTGCTTGATGAAAACTTGCAGGTTACGGAGCAGACACTCGAAATGGAAAAGAAATGGTTAAAAAAAACTACTAAAATTTAGCCCAATATGGATTTCAACATACAGGACATATAGGAAGTTTTCCTCTTTTGTCTAAAGTGATGATTGCCTTATCATCCTCATTCCCTTTGTGCGGACAATTTATACAAGCATATTTACCGGATTCTACAGTTTGTCCAGCAGTCGGACAGTCAATATCTGGATAAATACTCACAATAGCATCCATATCATTTTTAATATGGAGATTATAACACAGAAAGAGGTGATTGATTTAGTGAATGAAGTAAAGATTTTTGATAATTCTGAGTTTGGAGCAATCCGAACGGTAACGGACCGAGTAAATAGTGTTTGGTTCTGTGGAAGTGATGTTGCAAAAGCACTTGGCTACGAAAGAGGTGCAAAGGCTGTAGCGGATCATGTGGATTCAGAAGATAAACATGATGTCCCAATTCGGGATTCCATCGGTAGAATGCAAAATACCGCATTTATCAATGAATCGGGATTGTACTCCCTGGTCTTGTCGAGTAAGCTTCCGACAGCAAAGAAATTTAAGCGTTGGGTAACATCCGAAGTTCTTCCATCTATTCGTAAAAACGGCGGTTACATAGTAGGACAGGAGAATATGTCTGATGATGAACTAATGGCGAAGGCTCTTATGGTGGCACAGAATAAGATTGCTGAGAGAGACAAACAGATTGAACGCATGAAGCCAAAAGAAATATTTGCCGATGCGGTATCAGCAAGCCATACATCAATCCTTGTCGGAGACATGGCAAAGTTGTTGAAACAGAATGGTGTTGATATTGGTCAGAAGAGATTGTTTGAGTGGCTTCGTGAGAAAGGTTATTTGATTAAGCGAAAAGGCTCAGACTGGAATATGCCTACACAGAAATCAATGGATATGGGATTATTTGACATTAAGGAAAGCACAGTAAATAACCCGGATGGTTCTGTACGTATCAATCGGACTACAAAAGTGACTGGTAAGGGACAGCAGTATTTTATCAACAAGTTTTTGGCTGCATAACAGAGCGTTGTTTATGGAAAGGAGATTTATACAATGACATACGCAAGTATAACAATAGCAAAGGCTTTGGAATTAGCAAAGCAGGGATATGAAATAACATTAAGAGCAGGAAAAGTAGAAGAAGTAAAGAAAAGAGATGAGTAAGCCATGATAGAAGCAAGAAATGTATCAAGTAACAAAGAATTATTTGATATTACAAGAAAAGAAATCACCATTCCTTTACCGGATTATACAGATTTAATTGCAAAGGAAACAATGCTTGACCAGATAAGATATGCCGCATTGAAAGATAACAGTGATTACGGAACAATGAGCATTATCAAAGCAATTTTGCAGATTGATACTCCGGAGGATAAAAAATAGGCTCATAGATATTCATAGTATCTACAAGCCAAAAACAAAGGACAATAGAAGTCCATCACATACAAGTGCATTGTAGCACAGAAAGAGAGAGAAAGCAAATGAATTTGAAGAATAACAATGTAACGATAGCAGGTAAGATTGTGGCAGGTTTTACATTTGAAAATGAAGTATGCGGAGAGAAATTTTACATGACAAATATTCGTGTGCATCGAAATAGTGGGGCATATGATTTGATTCCGATTATGGTATCAGAAAGGCTTGTGGATATAGGAAAGGATTATAGAGATTTCTATATTCTTGCTACCGGTCAGTTTCGTTCGCATAATAGGCATGATGGAGATAAAAGTAAATTGATTTTATATGTATTTGCAAGAGAAGTCAGTATATCAGAGGATATTTGTGAAAAGTATGATTTGAATAGTATTTCTTTGGATGGATATATCTGCAAGGAGCAAAAATATAGAAAAACACCGTTAGAGAGAGAAATATGTGATGTGTTGTTCGCAGTAAACAGGCCATATGGGAAATCAGATTATATTCCATGTATCTGCTGGGGAAGAAATGCAAGATATGTCAGTAATTTGGAGGTTGGAACTCGCTTGAAAGTGTCCGGGAGAATACAGAGCAGAGAGTTTGAAAAGAAATTTGCAGACGGAACAAAAGATGTGAGAACAGCGTATGAAGTATCAGTATCAAAAATTGAAGTAGTGGAGGGCGAAGAATGATTATTAAGATTAAGAAGATACATGTTGAAAATTTTAAGAAATTTAATGTAGCTGACATTGAGTTTGGCAATGTCACAAAGATTTTAGGTCAGAATGCAGTTGGAAAGACAAGTATTGTAGATGCTTTTATGTGGTGCCTGTTTGATAAGAATAGTCGTGGTGATACAAAGTTTCAGATAAGACCATTAGATTTCAATGGAAATCAGATTGACCATGTTGAAATCAAGGTTATTGTGACTTTGGAAGTGGATGGACGAGTTGTTACTTTGCAGAAGCTGCAGAAACAGAACTGGGTGAAGAAAAGAGGGACTCTTACAGAAACTTTACAGGGAAATGTAAATTCTTTTGAGGTGGATGGTATTCCAAAGAAAGAAAAGGATTATAAAGAGTTTATTTCAAGCATTGTAGGTGAGGAATTATTTAAGCTGATTACAAATCCAATGGAATTTGTTAATAAGAAGTGGCAGGAACAGCGAAAAGAGCTTATGAAGCTTGCACCTGGCATTGAAAATGAAGATGTAATCGCAACTAATCCAAATATATTACAGGAACTTTCGCTTGCGTTATCGTTACATAGTCCTGAAGATTTGCAGACAAAGGCTAAAAAGGCATTGTCTGAATATAAGAAACAGCAGACAGAAATACCGGCACGAATTGACGAGGTCCGAAAGTCAATGATGGATATTGATGTGGCAGAACTTGAGTTGCAGCGTAATGTTCTGAAAGAGCAGATAGCCGAGGTTGAGAAGTCAGAAGAAGATATGACCGTGCAGTATGAGAAATACCAGAAAGAGACAGACGACCTTATGGATATGAAATTCAAGCTGTCGGACATGGAACGCAATGCGAATGAAGAAAACAATACTGCCAAGCGAAAATATGAGGAACAGATAGCCGATTTTGATACAGATATATCATCTTTCAAAAGAAAGATTGAGACATATCAACAGAATATTATTGATGCAAAGGGAACTATTTCAGCATATGAGAAGAAACGCCAGGATTTATTAAATGATTGGAAAGAAGAAAACGCAAAGACATATGTTGCTACTTTGCAATTTGATGAAAGTAGTCTTACGTGCCCTATGTGTGGACAGTCTTATCCAAATGACCAAATTGAGCAGATTAAGGCTGATTTTGAACAAAAGAAGATTAATATTAAGACAAAGTGGAAGAAAGACCATAATGATACTTTAGAGCGAATAGTTGCAGACGGAAACCGTTATAAAAGTTTGATAGAGCAAATGCATAATAAGTTAGCAGATGCAAACGCAAAGCTATTAGTAGAACAGAGTAATTTGCAGAGTGCAGAGGTTGAGAAAAAGAAGATTGAGGATGTATTATCATCACTTCCGGATAAAATTGATATTTCAGATACAGAGGAATATAAGAAACTTGCCTCACAGATTGAGGAAAAAGAAAAAATTCTTAAAACGGCTAACAGTGGTGCTGAAATGCGTCAGCAGTTGCGTGTTAAAAAGAATGGTCTGAAAGAAGAACTGCTTATTGTGGAAAAGCAGATTACATCAGCAGACAATTCCACAAAAGAAGAGCGCATTGAGGAACTGCAGCAGGAAATGAGAGATATTGCTGACAAGGTAAGCGAACAGGAAAAGATGCTTTATCTCTTGGAAGAGTTCACAAAATCAAAAATGACTATGGTTTCAAAGATAGTTAATGAAAAGTTCGGCATTGTAAATTGGAAGTTGTTTGATAAACAGGTTAATGGAGCGATTGTAGAGTGTTGTGAGTGCACTATTGATGGTATAGGTATAAACAAAGACTTGAATAATGGTCACAGGATTGTAGCAGGTTTGGATATTATCAACACATTATCAAAGTTATATGGTGTGACAGCTCCGATTTTCATTGATAACGCAGAAGCAGTGAATGACTTCAACATTCCAAAGATGGATGCGCAGATGATTTTATTATCGGTATCAAATGACAAAGAATTGAAAGTAGAAAGTGAGGATTAAAAAGTATGGTAAAGGTAACTATTGAGGCAACAGGAGAGGAAAAGCAGGTATTAACAGGAGAAATAGTTAATGCGGTTATTACTACAGAAGATGGATGCAAGGTGGCGTGTATTGCTAATTCAAAGAATGAAGTAAAGCCTAAAGTATTTATTAGATCGTTGGTTGCATTAGTAAATACAGCAATTAAGTCATATTCATTTGATGATATTTCGTGTGAATTGTTGCATACATTATTTGTTTTGGAAATGAGTAACAGTACCAAAAGAGAAAAGTCAAATATTAAGGCTTCAAACAAACAGAAAGAACAGCCGGATAAAAGTGTAGAAGATGCGTTTAAGAAGTTTATAGAGATTTTCGGAAAGGTGGTTGGAGAATAATGGCAGCGGAAGTTATGGAAAAGAAAGAAAACGGTATTGTGGAGTATGAGGCTAATGGAGAAATTGTAAAATTATCTCCTAATATGATAAAAAAATATCTTGTAAACGGTGATGGGGCAGTTACGGATCAGGAAATTATGATGTTCTTATCGCTTTGCCGATATCAGCACTTAAATCCATTTTTAAAAGAAGCATATCTAATTAAATATGGAAGCAAAAGTCCTGCCACAATTGTTACAGGAAAAGAAGTTTTTACTAAAAGAGCGGATGCAAATCCTAATTATGATGGAAAAGAAGCCGGAGTAATTGTGTTACGCACAAATGGAGAATTTGCAGAGAGACAGGGAACAATGGTTCTTCCAAATGAGAAGTTAATTGGTGGATGGGCGAAAGTTTATATTAAAGGTCATAGAGTTCCAGAATATTCTTCAGTTATTTTTGATGAGTACGTTGGAAGAAAGTCAAATGGCGAAGTAAATGGACAGTGGGTAAAAAAGCCAGCCACTATGATTAGAAAGGTTGCAGTAGTACAGGCCTTACGTGAAGCGTTTCCAGATACTTTTCAAGGATTATACGCAGAAGAAGAAATGGATGTTGCAGTGGATAGTCATGTTGATGTTCAAGAAACTGTTATGTCAGAAATTGAAGCAAATGCTAATACAGAGGATTTCGTGGAAGATGTTCCGGTAGAGAGTAATGTGGAACAGACGGAAGATGCTGAGGGAGATATTCCTGATTTTGCAAAGTAAAATCTTAAACTTAGGCTAAAGGCTGAGCACCAGCTGCAGAACTTATGCAATAAGAAGTAAAAATACTAATTATAGAATTGATGATATCATTCATAATTAACCTACCTTTCTCCAGATAGACTGGAATCAAAACAATAATTACCATTGAAAGTAGGAACAAACATAAGGAAGCAAATTGTTCTGGATGTATGGAATCGAACCATCTTGCCTCAGCCCCACGCCTAAATTTAAGATAAGTAAAGTGTAACATCGACAACAAATAAAGTCAAATAATTATAGGAGTTGTAGAATGCATTTAAAATGCTTAGGCAGTTCATCAGCAGGCAACTGTTATCTTCTTGAAAATGAAACAGAATGTTTGATGATTGAATGTGGAATACCGATTAAAGAAGTTAAAAAGGCAATGAATTTCAATATGCAGAAGATTGTGGGGTGCGTTGTGACGCACCGCCATAATGACCATATAGGGCATATGGAAGATGTTTTGAAATGCGGTATTCCAATATACACAAATGATGAAACAGTAGAAGCGGTAGAGGTTATATATGGAGAGTTGTTACATGGTGTTCCGGAGAAAAGACCTTTTACGCTTGGAAATTTCAAAATTACTCCGTTTTATGTACCGCACGATGATACACCATGTTTTGCATATCAAATCTGCCATGAGGAAATAGGAAAACTCCTATTCCTCACAGATTTGGAATATTGCAAATACAGATTTAAAGATGTCAATCAGATAATGATTGAAGCAAATTATTCAAAAGATATTATAAATCAAGATAATCCAAATTTTGACCATGTATGCAGAGGGCATATGGAATTAGGAACAACACTTGATTTTCTGAACACAAATGATAATCCATCGTTGATGAATGTGGTGCTTTTGCACCTTAGCGATTCTAACTCCAATTCGGAGTATTTTTCACAAAAGACAAAAGAACTCATTCCGAGAGCAAATGTTTATGTTGCTGACAAGGGAATGAAAATTGAACTGAATGAAGAGCCGTTTTAGTGTTCTTGGGAAAAAATTTGAAGAGGAGATAAATATTATGTCAGAAATGGAGACACATATTGGAACGCTTGAAAAAATACCAATTGAGCATGGAATGACTGTAGAAGAAAAAGCAGAGGAAATTTGTAAAAATAGATTTGGTATTACGGAATTGGAGACGTATTACGATGATTGGATAGAGCGTTTACAGGACTTGAATGATAATGAATTTGTTGTTTGTTCCAATTGTATATACCATGTGATTTCTGATAAAGAAATTTCTGGCGGCGATATTTTCAATGCAGAAAGGAACTTGGATGGAACAATTAGTTATGTATTAAGTTATTACAATGGTGGGTGTGGCTTTGAAGAAGCTATAGAAACAGCATTAGAAAGGTTAGGCGGTGAGTAATGAACAAAGTAATTTTAATGGGCAGACTGACAAGAGATCCTGAAATCAGATATGCCAACAATGAGAATAACACCTGCATTGCTAACTATATATTAGCAGTTGACCGCAGATTTAAGCGTCAGGGTGATGAGCAGACCGCAGATTTTATTCGTTGTATTGCAATGGGTAAAAATGGAGAGTTTGCTGAAAAATATCTGCATCAGGGAATAAAGATTGTTGTTGAAGGTCGCATTCAGACTAGCAGCTATACCAACAAGGATGGGAATAAAGTCTATACAACAGATGTGGTTGTTGAGTCGCATGAGTTTGCAGAGAGCAAGGCGGCAAATGGACAGAATGGAAATCAGAGTTCATCTGCACCAACAAGACCAGAACCTGCTTCAGCAGACAGTAATGGGTTTATGAATATTCCAGATAGTATTGATGAAGAATTACCATTTAAGGCATGACCGTAAAGTCACAAAACTATTAAATTATATCAAAGTGCTTTGAAATAGTAACTATAAATAAAGCAACAGAAAGGATTACATATGGAAATAAGTTTACATGATGTAGCAGGCGGAGCACTGCAGGAAAAAGTCAATCAGGCTTTTGAACAGGTTATGAAAAATATGCAGGACCCAAATACCCCGTGGAAGAATAAAAGAAAGATAAATCTTACTCTCACATTTATACAGAATGAGGATAGAACAGATTGCACTTGTGATATTTCGGTAGACACAAAGCTGGCAGCAGTTAAGCCAGTAAGTACAAAGTTTTGTACGGAGAAAGATGTATCTACTGGTGAGATTTTTGCACAGGAATATGGTCCAGGCATCAGGGGGCAGATGTCATTTGAAGATGTAGAGCAGAACACTGAAGATAAGACGGTCGAGATAGATGGAAATATTGTTGATACAGAAACTGGAGAAGTTGTGAAAGATAGTGTGATAGATTTAAGAGCCGCAAAGCAGGCGTAAAGAAAGGTAGGTAAATATGCTTAAGGAAGCATTACAGTATATCGTTGGGTTAAGTGAGCCAAAAATAAATGAGGTAGATGGGGAAAAATATTCGGACAAGCCATTACATCGTATCTGTCATAACCCAAAGGCAACAGCAATTGAACTGACAACTCTTTGTAGTTTGGTTGATTACATAAAATCAAAGGCTGATGCTATGGAAGAAAAAATGATTGTTCATGTAGTAAGTCCAACAAAGGTAAAACTGTATTCTAATTTGGATTTGGACAGAGTTCGTGAATATATGGTAGAGGTTAATGCGGAGCTTCCACAGTTTCCGTTCAACAAATTTGTTGACCATGAAAACTTTATCATTGGTGTGCAGTCAAAGTTTATTCCAAATAATGACTCTGAGCTACTTTTGAAGTTTGCAGGAACAGTAGAGGGTGGAACGATTGCTGACTATGGAGATGATGGAGTATCGCAGAAAGCTACAGTTAAGACAGGTCTTGCATCTAAGAGTGATGCAATAATCCCAAGTCCGGTTACTTTAAAGCCGTATCGTACTTTTACAGAGGTGGAGCAGCCTGAAAGTCAGTTTGTTTTCCGTATGAAAGAAGATAAATACAATGGAGTACAGTGTGCATTATTTGAAGCCGATGGAGGGGCATGGAGACTTAATGCAATGGCAAATATCAAAGAGTATTTGGAGCATGAGCTGAACGACTTAGAGCAGTTTACTGTGATTGCATAAGCTTTGCATTATTTTATAAAAGGGGCAGTCTGATGGCTGCCCTGTGATAAGGAGTATTTGATGATTATCTTGGAGGATATGGGACAGAAAGAGGAAAAACACACGGCTAAAAATCAATGGTTTTATGAAAATGGTATTGATGTTATGCGTGTACCGCTTCCTGTCGGAGATTATATCATTGCAAATGATAAAGCTATGAATGTGTTGGAACGCAAGGAAAAACGAAATATCAAGCCAAAGAAGATGGATTTTCTTGGTACATATTCCGTAGCAGTAGACACAAAAGAGAATATTGGTGAGATAGTCAATAATATTTGTGGTAAATCACATGACAGATTTCGAGATGAATGTGTATTAGCACAGAACAATGGAGTGCAGTTGTATATTCTTGTAGAGAATGAAGATGGAGTAACTTGTATCGGCGATTTATCGAAATGGGAAAATCCTAGATTGTACCGTTATAACAAGATTAAATTTATGCATAATCTTGGAAAATGGCAGCATGTAGCATTGCCAAAAAGACCGCCAACAAAGGGTGAAACACTCGCAAAAGCAATGATTACTATGGAAAAGGAATACGGGGTACGCTTTATGTTCTGCCATCCTAATGAGGCAGGGGCTAAAGTTGTTGAATTATTGGAAGGGAGCAAAGATGACGGATGAACAAAAAAAGTTAGTAGAAGATAATCACTCGCTTATATATCTTGTTATTAACAACATGGGGTTATCTGTAGAAGATAATTATGATATAGCAGCTATTGGCTTGTGTAATGCTGCTATAGGATATGATTCAAGGAAATATACATTTTCCACATTTGCTTACAAGTGCATAAAGAATGAGATAATGAAAGATTTTGCAGCGAAGAAAAGGCAGAAACGAATATTAGATAGTAATCTTATAAGTTATGATGCACCATTACGATTAAAGCACGATGATGGAGAGGAAATTACTCTTTTGGAACAGATAAAGTCAGCAGAATCTGTTGAGAGTGAAGCTATAAGCAGGATAATGTATGCAGAAGTTGTACAGGAATTAGGAAAAACAGATGGAAAAGTGTTGAAATTCTTTGAAATTGGTCTTAAGCAACGGGAAATCGCTGAAATAATGGGTGTGACCCAGGCGAATGTTTCCAGAGTAAAAAGGCGGGTAGAAAAGATGTTATGTTGTGATTGATTGGAGGGACATTATGGCAAAACAGCAGTTAATCAATAGGACAAAATATAAGGATATTAAACGATATGATCATAATCAGATGGAACAGTTTGCACGTTCATTGTATGAAAGCGGACTTAAGGACGGGGCGGCACAGGCAATGGCAAAGACAGAATTCAGTAAAAAGCAGATGGATTTTGATTTGCTCGCGGAAAAGTTGCTTGCAGTTAAAGGCATTGGAACTGTTAAGGCAGAGCAGATTGTAAGTGTTGTGAAAGAAGTTGTGGAGTAGAAATACAAGAAAGGAGTCGGAACTCTGGCCAGAGTGAAGATGCATCGGTTCCTTAAAAAAGAGATATGATTAACGGAGAATTGATAGTTGACAATTTCGCTGGCGGTGGTGGTGCTAGTACCGGTAT
>ULNF01038134.1_pt1 | contig 11927 bp, 10 predicted proteins | sample 1951851 | NCBI WGS metagenome assembly ULNF01 (sample SAMEA4835570, study PRJEB28245) | human gut metagenome | biome: gut microbiome; material: fecal sample | place: Denmark | collected 2008 | reverse complement strand
CCGTCGCGCTCCCAGCGGACGCAGTCGTTCCAGTCGCCGCGCCAAGGTTCGGCCAGCGACTTATCTTTGTACAAATTCAAATAACATTCCGGGGCGTCCAGCGGCGGATGCGGCCGCACGAAGCTGGCCATCAAGAAAAAAGGTTTAGAACGGTCACGGCGGCGCAGAAAATCCCGGCACTCGCTGGCAACCCAGTTGGTGGGATGGTACTTTTCTTCGTAAATCCACGGACGAACCACCCAACTGTTGCAGTCCAAGCCAGTATCTACGGGGTCTGCATCCACACCAAGCTGCTGCTTGAGCCACCAATAATAGTCATCGGCCACACGCTGGTCTTCATAACTGGGCGTAGTGGGGCGGCGGTAGGCATGGAGATAGCCATCATGCAGCCGTATATCGTTGAACCCCAAATTATTGCGCAGCGGGTGGACGTGCATTTTACCGACGCACTGCGTATAATAGCCCGCCTTGCTCAGTTCCCCAGCCAGCGTGTGGGTATAGTTCCACGGCACTAAATCCTCATACCCGACGCGGCCCGTGTGTTCCTGTGACATACCTGTGTAAAGAGAGGCACGTGCGGGAACACAGGTTGGACAGGCAGAATAGGCGTTTTCATAGCGCACTCCCTCTGCGGCCAGTGCATCGAGAAACGGTGTTTTTACATCCGGGTGTCCGGCAATACCAAGGCAATCGCCGCGCATCTGGTCTGCCATAAGCAGGATAATATTAGGACGTTTATCCATAACAAACCTCATATCAATGTTTTTGCAGCCAAAGGCGTGCCGCACAGTACGGCACGCCTTTTTCCTGCTTTACAGATTATACCATTTGATCTCGTTTGCGTCCATGTGCAGGGTAAAGCTGCTTCCGTCGCCGGTATAAACGGTGGTGTCCTGCGGCTCATAGGTATTATTTACCACGCAGTACTTGCCGTTCTTAACGTAGGCGTGCACCTCGACGTTATAATTCGTGCTGAACCACTTGTGCAGGTCGGCTTCATCGTTGGCAGCCCACAGGATGGCGCGGTACAGCACGCGGTTGTTCACGAAGCTGTACGGCAGGCCGCTGATGTAGACGCCGCGGCCTTTGCCGTACTCATGCGCAGCCATCTGGACTTCCTTGTCACGCTGAATGAGAATTTCTGTGCCCTCCAGCGCAAAAATGCTCTTTTTGCCCTCACCAAAGTCAACGTCATGGTCGGGGCAGTCGGCTAGAATGAAGTGGTCGCGGTGCTCGTCCCAGTTGTACTTGTCGTAGTTTAGGGTGAAGCCGGTTTCTTTCTCTACGCCGAGAGGCGCAGCCAACTGGAGATAACGACCCTGATACTGGTGACCGCCCGGTTCGCCGACGCCGATCAAGCCGCCGCCGCGATGGACAAAGCCCTTTACAGCGGAGGAAATCTCCGGGTCTTCCCAGACCTTGCCGCCGGTGTGGGCGGTGTCGCCGTCGCCGACATTGATAAGTACATCAATGCCATCCAGCACATTCGGGTCAGCCTTGATGTCGTCAAAACTGACAAACTTCACATCAAACGGTGCGCCGGACAACGCTTCGATGACGCCCGCATAGCTGTAGTTCTGCTTCTGGTACAGCGCGTGGTGGACCATGTGGCAGCCCCACGCGCGCTGCTGACCCCAACTGTTCAGCACAGCCACGGTCTTGACGCAGTAGGGCGTCGTGCCCTTGATGTTCTCATACAGTTCGCGGAACTCGTTGCAGACGCTCTCGACATAATCGAGAAATTTCGGGAACTCGCAGGCCAGTTTCAGATAGCCGCCGTAGCCGATGCGGTCAATGGGCTTGCGCAGGATGGCGCGGCGTGCGGTGACCCAGTTCTCCTTGGCTTCGCGCACGGGGTCGCCGCCCTCGTGGAAGGTATCGGGGAAGAAGTAAGGCAGGAAGCGGCCCTCGGTGTACTTGACGCCGGGAATGTCGGAGATCAGGCGCAGGGTGCTGCCGTTGCCGACGCTGCCGACGATGGCATCGACGCCGGATTTCTGAAATTCCGGCATGAACGGCTCACAGCCGATCCAATGGTCGCCCAAGAACATCATGGCTTCCTTGCCGTATTCGTGGACGATGTCGGTCATTTCTTTCATCAGACCGGCCACCTCACGGCGCTGGAACGCCTGAAAGTCCTTGTATTCCTTGCTGGGTACGCGGTACTGGTTGTTGTAGTAGCCTTGGTCGATGATGAACTCCGGGCGGAACTTGTAGCCGACTTCTTTCTCGAACTGCTCCAAAATATAGGGAGAAACGGACGCAGAGTAGCCGTACCAGTCCACGTACTTCTCGCGGCGCAGCTCGTCAAACACCAGCGTGAACAGGTGGAAAAACGTCGTGAAACGAACAACATTTACATAAGGATGGCTTTCGAGGTACTCCCGCAGACGGCGCATTGTGTAAGCATGGGTCTTGGGCTGGCGTACATCAAACGGAATCTGATGCTCGACGTCCTTCCAGTCGTTGATGACGGAGTTGTACATATGAACAGGGTCCCAAATCAGGTAGGCCAGAAAGCTGACGGTGTACTCATGGTAGGCGGCAGGGGCGTCGATGACAACGCTCTCAGCCGCAGTATCGTAGCACCAGTCGGAAGTGGGGACAGGCTCACCCGTCGTGCGATCCATGACCTCCCACCAGCGGGCAATATCGTCATGGTCGTTGACTTTCATCAGTTCACGGCTGATGCCCGTCATCAGGGGGATGGTCAGCGCACCGCCTTCAGCGGTGTAGAATGGCGTCATAATGTAGCACTGCTGGGTTTCGTCGGGGTTGGCCTTTGCCCATGCGTTGTCCTTACGGGTAGTGTAATAGGTGGCGTAAATCTTTGCGCCGGTGTCCTTTAGCTCCTGCGGGAACTCAGTGCCATCGCAGTCGCGGATGGCATCCGCGCCCCAGCGCTTCAACAGGCCGAGGGTTTCAGACACTGCGTCCGTATCAGTGGGAATCGTCACGCGGCCCATTTTTCTTACATCATTCATATAAGGATTCTCCTTGAAACGTAGTATTTTGAATGGAGGAAAGTCAAATCAGCCCTTAACGCCGCCACTGGTAGCACCGACAATAATCTTTTCAGACAGGAAAAGATACAGCAGGAAAGTAGGCAGGAACACAATGATGACTGCGGCAAACATAGCACCGTACTGGCCGGAATATTTCATTGCGTTGACAATCTGCAACAAACCGACACCAACAGGGGTCATAGAATCGCTGGTAGTGAAAATCAACGCCATGAAGAACTCGTTCCACACAGACATAAAGTTGAAAATCGTAACCGTAATAATGGCGGGCTGAACCAGCGGCAGCATAATCTGCCAGAACGTCCGAGAATGACTGCATCCGTCAATGTAGGCCGCCTCCTCATAAGACCGGGACAGTGAGGAGAAGAAATCCAGTAGGTAAATCGCGGTATACGGTACGCGCAGCATAATGTACAGCACAACCAACAGCACGCGACCCTTGATGCCCCACTGCACAGCCAAAGAGTAGAGCGGCATGATGATCATAATGGTGGGAACACTCATGGCAATGACCAAGCCGATACGGATGGCCTTACCGCCGACAAACTTCCAGCGAGAAAGCACATAAGCACCGGGCGCGGAAATAAGCAATACGCCCACACAGGAAACAATGGCATAAACCAAGCTGTTGAAGAAATACAGCGATACATTTTGGGTGTTCCAAGCTGTGACGTAGTTATCCCACTTCAGGCCATTGGAAAAGTCCACAACACGGCCCGTCAGAATTTCCTTTGTTGAGGAAAGGCTGGCGCAGACGATCCAGAACAGGATGACAGCCGTAAGCGCGACCCACGCGCAAACAATGATATAACCGGGCAGAAGCCGAAGTTCTTTCTTCCAGTTGATTCTATCGTGATATTTTCCCATAACTGCTCTCCTACCTTAATACTCCAGATCCGAGTCTTTCAAGATCAGGTTGGTGATAACGTACACAGCAATGATAATCAAAGTCAGCACAACGCCAACCGCTGCGCCTGCACCAGCATCGCGCTCGACAACGCCCTTGCCGCCAAACACCGTATCGTACAGGTACACAACGGGCACAATGGTGGCCGTTTCCGTGTTGATGGGGGAGAACATCTTCGTCCACAGGAAGAATGTGGTAGCATTGATGCTCCAGAAAGTAACGCAGGTGCGGATGACGCCTTTCAGCAGGGGCAGCGTAATCTGGAAGAAGCGGTCAAAGATATTCGCGCCGTCGATAGTGGCAGCTTCGTACAAATCCTGCGGGATACCTTCGATGCCGCTGATGAAAATCAGCATATAGTAACCAACACTGCCAAAAATGAAAGCAATCATCATAGCCCAGAAAATCAGGTCCGTACCCAGCCAGCGGACATTCTCACCGCCGAATGCTTTGACGATCTGGTTCAGCAGACCATAATCATAGTTGAACACATACTGAATCCACATGGTGGCCAGTGCTACGGCGCTGATGATATTGGGCATATAAATGGCGGCCTTGAAGAATTTTGCGCCGCGGATGCCGCTGGTCAAAATCACGGCCATCAATATGGACAGGCACATGGTAATGATGCCGCCTACCAGCCAAATCATCACCATGTTTTTCATGGAACTGATAAAACCGGCATTGCGCAGGATTTTGAAATAGTTTTGCAGCCCATAGAAGCTCCATGTGCTTGTAGATGCCGTAAGGCTCTCTACCTTAAAGAAACTCATGATAACTGTCCGAACGACCGGATAGACATACATGAACAACAGGCAAAGAACGGTGGGCAGAATGAATAGGAAAATCATTGTCTTGTTCTTTTTCATACTGGTAATACCTCAAAAATGAAATGTCATAAGCAAAGGCGGCACCCATTCAGGTGCCGCCTCCGTTCAGATTGAGGGAATCCTGAATAAATCCATTACAGCCGCACCGCTTGACGGCGTACCGTGATTTATTATAGGATTAGCCGCACAGGGTATCCAAGTAAGCGCAGTAGTCGGCGCCGGTTGCGTACTTGCCTTCGAACAGCTCGATCATGGAGCTCTTGATGGAGGACCAGCCGTCCAGCGTGTTCAGAGAACCGCACCAGCTCATCGGGGTGGTGGTGTTCTTCAGCGTCTCAACAGAGCCGGCCAGGACAGACTCTTTCAGGCGGGTGTCAGCAGGGATCTGACCGCCCTTGTCAACCAGCTCCTGCCCGCAGGTGCCGGTAACGATGGTCATAATGAAGTCAAATGCAGCCTGCGGGTTCTCGCAGGAAGAGGAGATGGCCAGAGAGTTTGCACCGGCGTAAGCAGAAGCATCAACATTGCCCTCGACTTCGGGATAGTTGAAGAAGCCCCAGTTTACAGGCTCGCCAACAGCAGCATCAACCTCGGAAGTGACATAGTTTGCGCAAGCAACCATAGCCGCCGTGCCAAGGCCAACCTTGGTCTGGCTGGCGGGGTAGGCATCAGGTGCGCCCTCGGCCAGATAACCAGCGTTCACGAAATCAATGATTTCCTGCGCAGCCGTAACAGCAGCTTCATTGTCAGCCCAGCCGCCGTTCTTGCCCAGCTCGGCAATAGCGTCCTCGCCCAGATGACGAACCAGATGATTGTAGAAGTTGAAGTTTGCGTAAGCACCGTCCAGCGCCAGCGGCTCATAGCCGTTGTCCTTAATGGTCTGGCAGACGGTCAGGAACTCGTCCCAAGTCTTAGGGGTCTCGGTGATGCCGCAGGCATCGAAAACATCCTTGTTGTAGAAGATACCGCCGATCTGGGGCTGCTCTACGATGGAGTTCAGATAGCCGGCCCACTCTTTGGACTGATCATTGAAGCAAGCATAGCTGAAGTCATCATAACCGACAGCGTTTGCCATCTCTGTCAGGTCGTAGGTGTAGGGGGCGTAAGCGTGACCGATACGGTTGTAGTCATCCTCAAAGATGTCCAGCTTTTCGCCGGATTCCAGAGCGGCAGAAATCAGGGTGTTGACATCGCGGCCTTTCCACTCGATGTTGACGTGTGCGCCGGTTTCAGCTTCGAAAGCGTCGGCGGCGGCCTGAATTGCATTTGCCTGAACCTCACCGGCAGACCACATGGACCACATGGTCAACTCAACGCCCTCGTACTTCTTGCCATCGGTGGCCGTAGACTCGGCAGCCGTGGATTCAGCGGGAGCAGCAGAGGTAGCTTCCGAGCTTTGAGCGCTGCCACCACAAGCAGCCAGAGATGCTGCCATAGCAGAAGCCATCAAAAGTGCAACGATCTTCTTCATTTGTGTTTTCCTCCTAAGTGTAAATTCTGTGTCGGGATTACATCCCTTTCGCGGTGATTTAAGTGTAGTGCTTTTCCGGTTTTTTAGCAATTATTATCTTGCCCACCTGTTTTACAATCTTGCTATTCCGCCTCTTTTCGGCACATCGCCGGATTTTTGCAGGTATTTATTGTGCACTTTTACCATTTACTATTTTTGGAAAAGTTGGTTGTTGACAAAAATGCCGAATACCGTCTTGCGCTTTTCAGTCTTGTGCAATATAATGACAATATACTACAGAATAGGAAGTGTGACCCCCATGAGCCATATTAACTACTCCTTTAATCAGACTGATGATTCCCTGCCCCGCGATAAGATGAAATTACGCAATATTGCTTCCACAAGGTATAGCGGGGATTGGCCCTCCATTCCACATTCTCACAGTTATGCTGAGTTATTTTATATTGTAGATGGCGCGGGACAGTTTCAAATCAACGATAGATTATTCCCGGTTCGGGCTCATCAGCTTGTTGTTGTAAACCCCAATGTTATTCACACAGAGGTCAGCTTGGAATCCCACCCGCTGGAATATATTGTGTTGGGTATCGAGGGGTTAGAATTTACGATTTCCGATACCTCCGAGGGCAGCTTTTGCGTTTATACGTTTGACGGGAACAACGATGTACTGCCCTGCATGAGAAAGATTCTTACGGAAATGCAGAATCGGGAATCCAATTTTCAGATACTTTGTCAGGCTTATATGGATATTATTGTGGTGCAGCTTATGCGAAATGCCAGTGTATCCGCTGTTCCTATTCATTCCCGGCTGCCTGCTAACCGTCAGTGTGCAACTGTAAAGCGCTATATCGACCACCATTATAAAGAAAATCTTACGCTAGATGAACTTGCTGAAAAGGTTAGTATCAGCAAATATCATATGGCACACGCCTTTAAGCGCGAATATGGGGTCTCACCCATCAACTATATCATTGACTGCCGCATCCGGGAGGGAAAGCGGTTATTGGCCGAAACCGACCTTGCACCATCTCAGATTGCCAGCATTCTCGGCTTTTCTTCGTCCAGCTACTTTTGCAAGACATTTAGCAACATAGAGGGAACATCCCCGACAGAATATCGTAAAGCAAACCAAGTGAAATTTTGATGTCCACTTCCTATAAGCGAAACGATCTCGCAAACTAAAAGTCGGCATATAATAGCACACTTTGGCGATTTTTGTCAAATGATTCCGTCATGGATAGCGTGATTCAAGATCGTTCTCAACAAGAGCCTGCCGCACTTCGTATGTATTGTCTGTGTCAGCAGCAAATATTTCTGCTGCTGTTCGGCAAGAAAGTACAATTCCAAATTTCCAAAACAAATAGCAGCCCGCGCAATGATATGCCCCCTATATAGCGAACAGTGAAATAAAGCACTGAAAACTATATAAGGGGGCATATCATGCTAAAGGCTGCTTTTCGCTTATTCTGCTGTGTGAAATGCTCTGCATGAACTCCTATACTCAGGAAGCAAGTCGAGATACGGCTGCCAACGTCTGCGAATCTCCGCAATCTCGTCATCATCTGCATGCCCTACGGTGGGTGGGGGTCATAAACTTGGGTTCGGTCATGGTGGTATCCTCCTATTTTATAAGTCGTCCTGCGGGTCGGCATCCACCAACAGCACCTTGTAGCCCATCGCCGCCAGTGCTGTGCCGAGATTTACGGTGGTGGTCGTTTTTCCTACGCCGCCCTTTTGGTTTGCTACTGCGATAGTTTTCATGTCTTACTCCTTTACCGCTCTTTTTCCATAATTCTGCGGGTTGTAATCAGATAGTCGTTATAGTCCTTGCCAATGGCAGGGGGGCGTATTATGTACCGCATATCCACGCTCCGTCAGCCTTTTTGTTACGATTTTTGTAAAGTTTCTGCCGGGTTCATCACGGTCAAAGCAAAGTTCCACGCGCCCAACTTTGGGATGCTGCTGCAAAAAGTAGTCAATCGGCTGGTGATTTAACCCGCCCAACGCCAACCGATGAACTTTGCGCCACGATCCATCATGCTGAAACTGCCGCAGCGTTGCGCCAGACATGGCATTAATGGGGGCTTCGTAGATTTCTACGGTATCGCAGTTTTCGGCTTCGGCGGGAATAAGAAAGCCATACTGTTTTTGGCTGCCCGCCACATCCCCGCGAAAACTGCCTTGACAGCCACGCTGAAAAGCAGAACGCGGTACACCGTCTGCATCCTTGCCCACAAACACGCAGTTGCGGTAGCTGCCGCGCGTGGTTTGGTACAGGATGCCGCTGCTCACGCAGTATCCCCTTGGTGCATTTATATTGATTTTACGTTGTATGCTCTATTTCGCACGTTGCAAAGGTAACCCTTATAAGGTATAATCTATTATGATAAGGTAAGGCAGGTGAGCATCCATGCGTTTTTTCTTGATGCAGCGTGACCATCAAGCGGCTGTTATTGAAATAGCCGAAAAAACCGGCGATATAATTGATGTGGCTGAGATTCTTTCTGCGCAAAGAATCCCCCTCGGCGCAAAACATATCGACGGCAGTTTCGATGTTCTCTCCCTGCGTAAATGGTGGGCCGGGCGTGGTATTCCTGCAAGCCGCTCCGGGCTGGAACACGCGCTGGAAGCACTGCACGTTCCCTATGCAGAACTTCTGCTCGTCAAGTGCAGCGGCCTGAGCCTTTCCGATCAATATTGGGTCACTCCCTGCGATGCTCCGCAACGCTGGCATGATGTAAACTTTTACGAGAATGACTTTTCTGACGATGTGGGCCGCGCCTTGTTTGGTGAGGGCGTTCTCTCTACACAGCCGGATTTGTGTTCTCCCTGCAATACCTCGGATGGCTTTTTACAAAAGCGCTGGCGCATTGCGGACGGGAAACGGATTCTGTTAAAGGCCGGTTCGGGCATTTACCAGCAAGAGCCTTACAATGAAATTGTTGCCTCTTCGTTGTATAACACCCTCGGTATGCCGCACGTTTCCTATTGGCTCGTAGATCAGGGCGGGCAGGTCATGTCCGCTTGCGAGTGCTTCACTGACGAGCACACAGAACTTGTCACCGCTGCCCAATTTATGCGACTGCTGCCGCAGCAACAGGGTGTCTCCAACTGGCAGCACTTTAACGATTGCTGTAATGCGGTTGGAATCTCCGATACACAAAAAAATGTCTGCAATATGCTGGCCGCCGATTATATCTTAGCCAACACAGACCGACACTTGGGTAATTTCGGTTTCCTCCGTGATTCCGAAACGCTAGATTGGAAAGGACTTGCCCCTATCTATGACAGCGGCACAAGCCTTTGGCAGATGACACTCACTCGCGCCATCAGCGCGGATGCAATGGTTCCGGCAAAGCCGTTTGAAACGTCGCAGCAATCTCAGCTAAAATTGATCGCACCTTATGTAGATTTGCCGCTGGAGCGCCTTGATGGATTTTCTGGCAAGGTAAAGGACATCTTGGAGGATGCTGCCCAGTTTGATGATGGGCGAGCTGCGAAAATTGCTACCGCTATTGAGGGCAGAATCCAAACGCTGCGTTCCATGACCATGTGACAGAGAACTGGGTCACATACGAACTGGTGACAAATTGTCACCAGTTGATATAGAATGTGCAACAGCCCCTTTTTCTTTGTCTGGGGCAAAAGTGGTCACTTTTCGGTCACTTTGACCCCAAAATGACCCCAAAACGGAAAAATAACTGCGGGCAGGCTGCTGATTTTTCAACAGTCTGCCCGCTTTTTGTGGATAAATCTTGCGCAGCCGGCAGGTAAAAACAGGAGCGGTCAGCGTTCCATTTTGTGGGAGTGCTTGATTAGCTCTCGCTGCAGCTCCAGTTGTTTCTCCACGCCTTTTACAGCTGTTATGATTTTGTGTGTATGCCACTAAAAAAATAGGCGGGTTGCTTTTGCAAGCGGTTTGCCTGTTGGTGTGGCAATGCATTTACATAATAGAGAACTAGGGGAAAAGTACAATTAAATTTTAGAGTGGATACGTAAAATTATCTGTAAAACAATACAGAAATTATGCTTTTTTGTGCATAGGGTCTAATTTTAAACCTGCATATTTGTGCAAGTTTTATGATTCTGTGGGCTGGCATCCCTACAGATAGTTTGTTATAATGGCGATGCTGTATAATTCGGGGAGGAGATAGCCGTGTTCGAAATCTCTGATGCGGATTGCGCGGCGCTGCCATATAGCTTTAACAGATTCTGACACACAGCGAGGATATCGCCTGAAAATGGAAAGACAATCAAAGGAAACACAGTCAACCCCTTTATTTACAACAGGGGCGCTGTTTGCACTGATTTGGCCCATGCTGATGGAGCAGTTTCTCAGCATTACTATGGGCATGGCGGATACCTTTATGGTTTCCGGCGTGGGAGAGGCGGCTGTTTCCAGTGTCAGTCTGGTGGACAGTATCAATGTGCTGGTAACGCAGTTATTTGCTGCGCTGACGGGTGGCGGAGCCATTATCACAAGCCAGTATCTGGGGCGCAGGGACAGAGAAAGCGCAGCGCGCAGTGCGGCGCAATTGTACACGGTTTCTATGACTGCAACGTTGACGCTGATGGTGGTAGTTCTGGTGTTGCATCGGCCGATTCTACGGCTGGTGTTTGGTGCGATAGATGCCGATGTCATGCGTATGTGCGAAACATATTTTATCATCACGGCTGTTTCGTATCCGTTTATCGGACTGTACAATGCAGGCACCGCGTTGTTCCGGGTACAAGGCAACAGCCGTATCAGTATGTTTGCCAGTCTGGTGATGAGCGCAATCAACATTGCGGGCAATGCGGTGCTTATCTATGGCCTGAAGATAGGAGTGTTGGGCGCGGCAACTGCTACGTTGACCGGACGCATTTTTGCGGCTGTATGGGTTTATACCCGGCAACAACACAGCGATAACCCGTTGCGCATTACAGAATTCGCCCTACTTCGCCCACAGAAGAATTTGATTTGTAGGATTCTGGGGCTGGGTGTGCCCTCCGGGTTGGAAAACAGTATGTTTCAGATTGGCAAGCTCTGCGTCAGCAGTCTGGTTTCCACGCTGGGTACGGCGGCCATTGCGGCCAACGCTGTGGCAAACACGGTCAGCAGTATTTCTACCCTGCCGGGCACGACCATCAGCATTGCAATGACCCCGGTAGTGGGGCGCTGTCTGGGGGCCGGGAACAAAAAACAGGCGCATCGTTATGCACGTCTGCTCATGCTGGTGGCCTGCGGTGGGCTGGCGGTGTTCAATTTGGTTCTGTACGCGGTGATTCCCGAAATCACCCAACTGTTTTCGCTTTCGGCGGCCGCTACGGAAAGCTGTATACAGGTTGTGCGGGCGTTCAATATCGTCAGCGTTTTTTCTGGGGAACCAGCTTTACACTGCCGAACACCCTGCGCAGCGGCGGCGACGCCCGTTTTACGATGGCAGTCAGCATTCTGAGTATGTGGCTGTTCCGCGTGGTTTGCAGTTATGTGCTGGTGCTGGGCTTTCATGCAGGATTGCTGGGCGTCTGGATTGGTATGTTCATTGACTGGGCCTGCCGCAGTATCTGTTTTGTGGTGCGCTTCAAGAGTGGCCGCTGGACAGAACATAAAGTGATTTGAAATCAGAGGGTAACAGCATGAAATTTTTCAGTCTTGAAAATCCTGTCTGGAAATTTATCGGCAATCTGGCAGATTTTTTTATCCTGTCCTGTCTGTG
>ULNF01015747.1_pt1 | contig 12385 bp, 11 predicted proteins | sample 1951851 | NCBI WGS metagenome assembly ULNF01 (sample SAMEA4835570, study PRJEB28245) | human gut metagenome | biome: gut microbiome; material: fecal sample | place: Denmark | collected 2008 | reverse complement strand
CCCCCCGTATGGTTTTTCTTCATGAAAAGATGAACCAAACATACGCCAATTAACTGCAAGCCCCCCCACTTCGGGTTTCATATCCAAAAGAGAGCTTACAATGTTTGCAATGCTTTCTCTTTCCTTTAACGGAAAGAGAAACTCATCAGCATCAATAAACGCAATATACTTGCAGCTATTTTTATATCTTCGCAGCGCATCATTGTATGCTGGGAGCTGCATAGCTATACCCGGAAAATATTTATACACAACCTTGCCAGAATTGATGTAAGGCTCAAGTATTTGTCTGGTATTGTCAGTGCTCTCATTATCATAGATGTATATTATACCTGCGCCGACAAGTAAATGATATCGAACCCATTCTTCGATATATGGTCCCTCATTCTTAATAATCACGGCGATTCCTAATTCGTTATCGAATACGCTTGGTTCAGTTGTCAACCTATTAGTCACAGACGCAATCACTCGTCCAGGCTGCCGCAGAGCAAACTTGATAGATTTCTTTATTTTGCCAACAGCTTCACTCATATTTCATCTCTCCCTCACAGTCTGATTTTCCAATGATCTCACTATAAAATGTTTTGTCCTCCGATTTTTTCGGCATATAGTTCCATGCAAGTTTTTGCGGCAGTCTCAGTATTTCATCAGCAAGATCCTTGTTATATTCTTCGTTCAACAGACGATATAATGCGTACATGTTGCCCTTATATTTTGACACCTTATTTAATACATTGTCATCTATGCCATACAGCTTACAAATCATGTAGGAGGCATCAATAAAGAAATATATCGGATACTTGTTATATTTTAGAAAATATTCCCTAAAAATTGTATCCATTACAGTAACAAGTGTCCCATTTTTTCTCGATGCCACAAAGAAGCCTGACCAAGAGCAGACCACACCTTTATAGCTCAGGAAATCTGATGTTACAGAGTAATCAACCGAATCATAAGATTTTGATTTCAGCCCTTTGAATATATCAAATTTACCATTAAAATATATCGTCGAATCGATCCATACGCCGCCATTATTTTTGAGGAGATTAAAGCGCAAAATATCCGAGAATGTTTGAACCGATATATCTCCTGCTCGGTAAGCCTTTAATATTTGCGGATGAATGTCTGTATAATCCTCAAAGTTATGCTTCGTTATTTCAACTATGGTACAGCCATCAAACGCCTTGCGTACAGACTGGAGACATTTTTGCACAATATCCGGTGCATTTTCAAAGCCGTCCCACCAAAATACAAATACATTTTTTATAATTGGGCATTTGTCCAAATCCGTAGACATCCCAATATATGGCTCTATAACGGGAAGCACATCACTTTCGATCTTCGGGAGCTGTTCATTCATATCAGCAAACGCACGCTGCCTCAAAATTTGAAAATGTGTCAGTTTGCCTGCTTGCTTAAAACCTTTAGCATGAGCCTTATCCAAATAGAAAAGCGTATTCTTGGTCGCAGTCTTTGAGCCCCGATATGCTCGCTTCAGGCCATTTCGAGTATTCACAAGTGTTTCATACAGCGGATATGTATTTGATGTACGGCCTTTTAGCTTTAATTTATCGCTCTGGCTATTTGAAGCAGCTGCCAGTTCCTTAATGGCCTTATTGTAGATTGGATCAGAATATATCGTGCACAGATTTTCCTCGCTCGATAAATCACTGCTCCGTACACGTCGAATTAAAGCGTCAACCAGAAAATAATACAACGCATAAGCCTGTATCAAATCTTGGCCATCCCCTTGCAAAATTGCCGCAAACGCATTAAAAGTCTCTGCACACCGAGCCAAGTATCTTTCAACGTCGGCACTATGCATCATAGACCCCTGGTTCGAGATATTATAATAGTAGGAATTTAATCGGCGGATCACTCGTATTTTTTTGCTGTATTTAAGCGCAAGATAAGTAAAAATGCTGTCTTCTCCAAGCATAAGCCTGCCGCATTTAGCATAGTCCACGCAAACAGCCTTTGCACAATCCGAACGATATAGTTTATGCCAACGCGAAATATAAACCCTATTTGAAACCTTCAAGTTTTGGAAATCATAGAGGAAGCTTTTTTTCAAGCCATCGATCTCTTTGCCAACATAAACAGCATCTCCAGCCAAAGGACACGCCTTATAAATCCCATTGTCATTTTGGAAAAAGCCCATTGCAATAAAATCATACTGCTCCGTCATTTCACGCATGAACGACTCGACGAAATGTGGCCCAATATTGTCATCAGGGTCAACAAAGCAAACATATTGACCCTGTGCATGCAACACTCCCGTTACAACGGCAGCTCCAAGCCCTCCGTTTTTTTGATGGATCACTTGCACATTATCGTTTAACTTTGCATATTCATCGCACATTGTACCGCTTTTATCCGTTGATCCATCATCTACAAGAATCACTTCAACGTCGGGGTACGTTTGATTTAATATTGATGGAACAGATGTATCCAAATACTTTTCCTGATTATACACTGGTACAACAACCGAAACCAATTTTATGTTGCGCATATTCTCTTTACTTTCCATATAGCTCCATGAATTTTTTGCAATCTTCAACTGTGTTGATTTGCGAATACATTTGCCCAATATTCTTTTCACAATAGCTGTGGTCAACCTTTTCAAAATCGACCTTCATCAGCTCGCTTATTACTTCATTGGCAAAGCGGTATCGAATGATTTTTGCCGGTACTCCGCCCACAATTGCATAAGGGGGCACGTCCTTTGTTACGACCGCCCCTGCGGCAATAATTGCTCCTTGCCCGATATGCACACCTGACATAATGGTCGACCGGAATCCAAACCACACATCATCCCCAACAACAATATCACCCTTTGAAACACCTTCGAGCGGTTGATTGAGCAGTTTAACCTTATAAGGATACGTTGACAACTGGTCGGTAGGATGATCCGCACTTAGCATAAATGCAACATCCGGCGCAATAGAACAGTAATTTCCAATTTTGAGCTTGTGCTTATCATCAAAAGTAAGCACATATATTCCGCCGTATGTTCCTTTTCCAACACTAACCAAGTCAAAATTAAAATCATTTTGCGGGTTAGTAAAATTGTGAAGATTTAGTCTTCTCCATTTTTCCCTTTTGATTGCTTTGTTTATCTTATTTATCGGCCACATAAATTCATCACCCTAAAATACATTGGCGTCAAGTTTAAGACTTCCTATTACTACTTTTTGGTTTTTATGAGGCATCTTATTTGTACCTATCTTCAGTGGGAGTGCGAGTATAAAATACAAAAGTGCATTTTCGTAAACTTCCGTAATAGAAATAACCAAAAAGCAAAACAGCGCTATCAAAATCAACTGAAAAATTTTATCACGTCGTTTTGTGCCACAAACATAAAGAGCTTTCACACAAAGGAGCAAATAAATCAGCCCGCTAACCAATCCACCCTCAAAAAACACTTGCAGATAATGACAATGACAATGTGTTGCCGTTGTTCTTATGTAGCCTGGGAATACCCCTAACAAATTATATGCATCCGAACCCATGAGATAGCCATGACCAAATAGAAGATTTGACTTTATCTCAGAGACTGCATTTTGCCAAATCAACAATCTATTAGTCATTGTCATATCTTTATTTAAAACGTCTTCAACAATCGGTCTTAAATATTCAAAGCTGTTGTTTATCACGATTGTCACAACAAGGAATGTTACCACTATTGCAATATTTGTAGGCGTGAGAAATTTCTTGATTGCAGGGAAAAAATACAAAAGGAGGAATACTGTAACACCAACCATTGTCGTACCTGATCCCTGTATAACAATTGATACGATTATAGCGGTAACCAAAGAAAAAAATCTGAAGTTGTTTTTTGTCTTTTCCCTATATAAGGCTGCAATAAGTAAAGCCGGAAGGAACCAGATTATAAACAAGTTCCTTGCTCCCAAAAACCATTCGGTTGACATTCCGTATGCTTCATTTTCGCGAGATATAAAACCATTTGGTGCAATAACAAGAGTTAACAGGTTAATGTAAACACACAATTCGCAATGGAGCAGCAAAACATTTAAGAAGTGCTCAAATTTGTCTGCATAAATATCAACTATACAGGCAGTTGCCGTTATTGAAATCAGGCTTTTAATGGCATAGGCTGTATAATTCTTATTGTATATTGTGACCAGCAAAATCCACAATTCCATAAAAAAGAACAGTTTAATCCATTTAGCCGGGCGTCTTCTTTTATATATGTATGTTCCCGCAATTAGAAAAGGCAGCATCCACTTTAGCAGATTATAAAACTTTGACACAATTCCAATGGACAGAGCGGATGGTTGGAACATATAAAGAAGTAGAAAGAAAAGCCAAGCATCTGATATTCTTATCCTTTGAGGCCAATGCGCTCGTATTTTCATTCACTCATATCCTTTCTGTTCTTTTTCTTAAATCACGCATGTAAGGCATCTTTTATACATTCCAAGTAACTATATTCAAATGTCTCGTCCGGCTCAAGGAAAGCACCCTCGCCCCATTCATTCCACGCATTGATGAACAAATATCTACATCCAGCTTCCCTAGCTTGAGAAAGCTGCCTTGAAAAATATTTGCCAAAAATTACAGGGGTATTTCCAACTATAAAACGGCCTTTGTCTTTCTTTCGCGGTGTATTGTCCCATCCCACAAACGCACCCGGGAATATTTCCTTTCCTGTATCATTTTGCCCCAAATCCTTTTTTGTATTAAATAAAAGCCTTTGCCATATCCATGAGTATACGTTTACAAGGTTATGGCTGTGCTTGCTCAAATTGAAAGCAACTGTAATAGCTTTATCGCGGGCATGTTCAAATTTCGTTCGGCCAAAATTGAGCGTATAACCCGGTTCAAAGTACAAGTAAGCGTTGGAATTTTTACAAACAGGTTTGTTTTGGAAAGAGTTTTTTTCTTCGATAATATATATTCCGTCAAAACCGTTTTGTTTGCATAGCTGATTCCAGCACGCGATCATTTCTTCACATTTTGGAATACTGGTGCACCGATACAGCACCAAGACCGGTTTATTATCGATTTTTTCGTAATACTGATCCTTAAAAAAGCTGAGCAGATACTCAAAATGCCGCTCCCATTCCGGCCTGTCTCCATACCGCTGCGGCATTAGCACGTCGGTTTCATGTCCATCCCAGGTGCGCGCCCAAGGTTCATTGGCCCAACACAAAAAATAATTAAGTTTAACACCCTGATAATCGCGTATTGCCTCAAGAGGCTTCTGCAGCAGCAGTTTTCCATCAAACCAGTAGTGATAATAACAAAACGCATGGATGCCATATTCTCTGGCCAGATCCATCTGCGCCACCATATTCTCTATCTTAGATAAATCATAATAATTATTGTTGAGCGGTACCCTCGGTTGGTTATGTCCTTTATATAAAGGTTTGGCATTTTTTACATTTACCCACTCTGTAAATCCTTTTCCCCACCACTCATCATTTTCAGGAAAAGTATGAAATTGCGGCAAGTGAAATGCCACTATTTGAGTTTGACATTTGTTATCCTTGTCAATTGGTTCATTTTTCATTGCTGTACCACCATTACCTCTCCATAAATTCTTTCATATACTTCTTATACGTCCCTAGCAACATCACAACATAAAGGCCAATCGTTCTGGATTTCTGTTTGCGCTGCACATGATACTTCTTAAGTACGTTTACGCCCTTTATACCTCCAGCCTTTATGCCCGCTTCTATACACGCAATATCCGGCGTGATAACTCCAGCTTTTCTCATTTGTTCAATCGTTAAAAGCGTCTGAGCATATACCCGGCCGTGAGTCTTTGCAAGCTCACCAAATACGCCAGTAGCCTTCCTGTATATTTTTTTAGCGTTCAACTTGTATTGATTTCCGCTGGTCACATTGTCGCCGTGCCTACGATACTGGATAACCGGAAAATCAAGATAATCCACCTCGCCCAAAGCCAATGCAAACTTCGTATAATAATTATCATGCGACATTATCTCAATTGCTCTACTTTCCAATGGGAAGCAAGGTACAACTTCAAACAATTTCCGGTTTATCACAGCATCGCATCCAGATACGTATCCATGAGCAAAAAACTCGGAGTAAGCACCTATTTCTGAAATTCCAACAATATCGTTGAGACTCTGATAGATAAGCTTACCTTCTCCATCCACAACCTGCATATCAGCGTATGCTAAAACCGGCAAATTCTTTTTTCCCTCAATCGCCGCAATCATTTTTTCCAACTTATCAGGAAGCCAAACGTCATCCTGATCTGCAAAGAAATAATAATCGTAGGCAGGCAAAGCCTTTGCATATTCAATCAACGTCCAAAAGTTCAAATACGCGCCATGCTGCTCAGTTTCGTTTTTAATCAATTCTATTCGACTATCTTTAGCCATAAAAGATCGAATAATATCTATGGTCTTATCACTGGAACCGTCATCACGAATAAGTAAATGCCAATCTTTTAGAGTTTGTTTGCATATACTCTCTATTTGCTCACATATATACTTTTCGCCGTTGAAGCTTGTCATCAAAATCAAAGACTGCATACCACACCACCGGATTTTCGTTTGTTGTTCTCAATTTACCTGCAAACCATTTATCATAGCAAAATCGTTCTCCGCTGTAAATTTTTTATGCTTCTGCTTAAAACATAGAATTCAGCGTACGCCTAGCTCCGCTTAACATATCAAACTGTGCTGACCAACCGAGAGATTCTATCTTTTCGCTTGTCAGGCTTGAGTTTTGCATCAAATTGAAGCTTGCGCTTTCAGCTTTTGTTGCCTCTTCAAAAATCAACTTTTTTCCTCCTGCTTCAGCAAACGCCTCAGCCATTTCCCGAATAGTAACAACAGAATTTTTATTTGAAACATTATACGCTTCGCCACTTTCTCCATTTAAGAGAACTGTTAATATTGCTGTTGCACAATCCAAAACATAGCAATAGGAGCGAAGTTGTGTTCCCGCGCTTTTCATTATAATGTTTTTACCGGCTTTTACATCTCGCGGAAATTGGGAGGATGCACGGTTGTCAGTGTCCGTCATAGTCGGGCCATATACGTGGCCTGGACGTATAATTACAACGTCAACTCCATATTCCTTTTTATATGCAGTGCAAAGTGTTTCCGCCGCTCTTTTTGAAGATGGATAGCAAGCACGTGGATTAAGAATATCTACGAAGCCATAGCTGTTTTCCGAATATGGCAGTGTGCCATCTTTTTCCCCGTAAATTTCACTTGATGAAATGTAAAGAAAGCGTCCTGCTTTCTTTTGACGTATCTCATTCAACAAATTTTGTGTTCCAATAAAATTTGACAACATAGTTTCCACGGGTTCTGCCGCATATACGGCCGGGGAAGCATTACTGGCCCCATGAATTATATAATCAAACCCAGACTCAGCATGAAACGGAAGTGTTGCATCATACTGGAAAAAGCGGAAGCAATCTTGTCCTCCCCAGTACGAAAAACGGCGCATCATTTTTTCTTTGCTGCGCCCAGCAGCGTATATGACCATATCAAGCTTATGCATCTTGTTCCATATAAGCAGTTGATCAACTAAAGCCGAGCAAATCAGCCCGCTTGCTCCAGTTACAAGCACTTTTTTGCTTGCAAGTTTTTCTAAATCCAAATGACTGGTACTAGCTTCACATAAATCACATAAATATTCTTCCGTATAATGTAGCATTGATTCATCCTCTTAAAAGCCTTCACTTAATCCAGTCATCCTGTCTAGTATGCAGCAACGCCTTGAAAATCTTCAAGTCATCTGTTGTTGTTATTTTCAAATTTTCTTCAGATCCTTTTGAAAAATACGTAGTTTTTCCAAGTTCTTTCATCAGCATGCAACTAGCTGCGGTACTTTTGATTCCTCTTTCAGCGGCTTCTTTATGAGCTGCCAACAATTCGTCCAATTTGTAAGTATGGGGCGTTTGCGTCCGCCACAGTTTTTCCCTTTCGGTAGAAACACAAGAAGATTTTCCGTCTTCGCTCTCAAAAACAACTTCTGTACAAGGAATTACAGCAACAGCACTGCCATACCTTGCATAGGTAGCCAGGCTATCAGAAATCACCTCGCTTGTAACAAGCGGCCTGTTTCCGTCATGCACCATTACAACAACATCTTTGTTCGGCAATTCTTTTTTGATTGTTTCCAATCCATTTTTTATAGACTCCTGACCCGTTTCTCCTCCTGGAACGACCCAACGAAGCTTTGTAATGTTAAATTGTTTTGCATATGCCCAAAGGACAGCACTCCAAGATTCCAGAGTAACAACAATTATCGCATCAATACTTGGATGATTCTGAAACGCCTCCATTGTATATACAATCACGGGCTTGTTATCCACATGAATAAACTGTTTCGGGATGTCCTGATGCATACGTGTTCCGGAGCCTGCAGCTGTAAGTAAAGCTATATTCATAACACATTTTCTCCTTTAGTTTAGACTTTGAAAATCGAACGCATAGAAATTACCATCACAGCCAAATTAATAAAAAAGTATGCCACAGTATACAAGTCTAACATGTGCGTAAAAATGCACACCAATAGCAAAATCTGAACCATTCCTGGAACAGAAGTAATATTCAATGCCAAAATTTTAACCACGCCGTAATGCGTACGGTCTTTCATTCCTCCTGCATCTTTGCTTCCAATAGACGTCATTGCCTTATGCATTATCAACCTTGGCATAATGGTACACATGCCAGACAAACCACCAAGAATCGTATATACATTCGGGTAAGAACCAAACCAATTATTTAACAAACAAGCAGCATCATTTGTTGCCGCTATTCCTGCGCCAAAAAAGATGAGTGCCATCGCAAAATAACCTGCTGCAGCATCAAGCGTATCCCCCATCTTGCTGAATTGTTTTTTATATCTCGCTATATTTCCATCAATTCCGTCCAACATGCTCCACAGGAAAAAAGCGAACCATCCCCCAAATAATGCAAGTTCGTTTTTTCCCATTGCCAGCAATACAAACCCAACAATTGTAGGCACAAACGAAACATATGACACCGCATTAGGTGAAATATTAGTATACAAAAATGGGATGGTGAGTACATAAGTGAGTGGCCTGCCAATATAGAATGCGAAATAATCATTTTTTGCAGATTTCCGCTTCTCAGGGCTCATTGTTTTTTGTTCTATTTCCTTTGGTGTAATCATATTATTCATGCTTCTCCTCTTTATTTTCAGGAATACATTACTTTTTGACTAAAGCATCTTCCTGAATTATTCTGTTATAAAACTCAATATACTTTTTCTTCATCGCCTCGGTGTTGTAAATTTTCAAAACATCTTGATATGCTCTCTCTGGCAGCTCTTTCGGGAACGACTTTATCGCTGCATTTATCTTCGCGGCGTACTCCTCAGCAGTCTCACAGACATATCCATTAACGCCATCTTTAATGACACTCTTATTTCCCATTGTGTTGCTGACCAAGATGAGTTTCTTGATATACATGTTCTCAATAAGGCTCATAGCAATCGCTTCGCCCAAGCTGCAAAGAATAAAAGCATCAGCTCCTTTCGCCATGGCCAGAGCCTCCTTGCGTGGCTTCCAACCCGTAACCTCTATGTTTGGAGCAGTCAGCTCTTTCTCCAGTTCGCCACTTCCGATCCAGACAAACCGAGCCTCGGGTACCAACTCCGCAATTCGATTGAAGATTTGCGGCTGTTTCTGGACGCAAGCGCGCCCAAGTGTGAAAACCGTAAACTTGTCGTTATGTACTGGTTCTATACCATCGAGAGAGGCAGACAAATCAGCCAGATTTACGCCCGTCTCAATATACGCAGTTCTCTTGCAGAGTGTTTTGGCTACCTCGTCCTCACTCTCACAGCAGGTCAGCGTCATAGAGTTAGTCTTTCCGAGAATCTTCTCCATCCATTTATACATGGTACTCTTCTTGCCGGGACCCATTAGGATGTGAGCATAACCGTGTGGTGTATAAACCACCGTATTATTTTTTCCTTTGTAAGCCAACCGCCCCATGCCACCAGCGATTGAAGAATGAAGATGGATAATATCAGGCTTTACATCTTTTTCTATCTTCCGCAGTTCCTTTATGATTTTGATGTCATTGGGAATATTAGTTAGGCTCTTTTCCCCAAAGCTCTTAATCTGAATGAGATGAACGCGCTTGTCCAAGAAATCTTTATAATTCTTTGGTGTTTGTGGGCGGAGAGAATATGCAAGGTAAACGTCAAAATCATCTCCCATATCATTACACAACTGCGAGACATACGTAAAAACTCCACCGCCAAACGCCTCACAAACCATCAAGAGTTTCTTTTTGTTGACAGTTCTTTTCATTACGCCACCGCCATTTCAGCGGCAGCATAGCAAGTCTGCCTCACCCTACAAGAAACGCACAAGACTTCCGGTAAAATTACAGCAATCAGCTCATATTGTCCCCCCCCCGTTTATAACGGAGTTAAGTAACATTTCACTTTCTTTAGCTGTTCTCTTAACGTCGAACTTCTCATGTACAGTAATCATGCCTTTGTTTCTCAGTTTCATTTGCAAGGCTCCCTCCTTATATAATTCCAAAACAGCATTACTTGTGCCGTCTATATCATCCGGTTTCACAAGCAATCCATTCTCAGTATCTTTAACTATCTCTGGGATTGCATCCACTCTGCTTGCCACAACCGGTTTACCCGCCAACATATACTCGGGAATTACCAGCCCGAAGCCCTCCCATCTGGAGAGAAGCAGAGCCACATCAAATAAGCTAATGTAATCGGAGGCGTTCTCTACCCAGCCGGAAATAAAAAGAGCAATGTTATTCTCTCTAGCGTATTCCTCTATCATTTCACGGTCAGGGCCATCGCCAACAATCATAAAACAGGCTTCTGGAATTTTCTGTTTTATCTGCTTTGCCGCCTTAATAAACACATCCGGAGCTTTCTGCTCACTGATACGTCCTACCATACCAACGACAAATGCAGATTCAGGAATACCACAGCTTTTACGGCTTACCGTGCTTAGCCCAGCAATCTTTCTCTGCTCGTACTCTTCAATATCAATACCATTGACAATTACTTGCAGCTTGTCTTGCTTGCAAATCTTTTTATCCAGTGCCGACTGTTTCTCGGCCTCTGAGATACAGATAATTTTGTCGCAGAACGGAGCGGCCATTTTTTCAATGGCAGTGTAAACCATTTGTTTTTTCTTTCCACACCGCATATTGAATGCCCATCCGTGTGGATTATAGATGCACTTAATCTTATCGTCGTTTTTCTTCAATCCGATATTTGCTACTCTCGCTATTGCTCCAGCTTTACTGGAATGCGCATAGACAATATCAGGTTGATATTTCCGAATAAGCCGTCTCACAGCTTTCATCGCATCAATATCAGCTTTTCCAATTGGCCTTTGCATATCAACATGCTCAAAGGCATCCGCAAGGCCGTTATAGTCTACTCTTTTGAAGTCATGTGAGCAGACAAGAATGTTTTCAAATTTGTCATGATCCATGTACTTAAAAAGCATCCTTATGTATCTATCCACACCGCCGGCAGCCTGGGCAACATGAAGGATGCGTATTTTTCCCAATTTATCACTCATGCTACAGTACCTCCTACGAGGCAATTACAGCAAAAGCCAATCTCAAAAAATGCTACTATTGCCGTTGCTATACTATTTGGAGCAGAATATACTCTACCCGCTAGCCTATGAATCTTCGTAAAGCAATGCTTCATAAAAAAGTTAAACGGGTATGCTATAATATAAACAATCGGATGCTTTATCTTCTTACCTTTTATAATTTTACAGCACTTTTCCAGTGCCATGACATCAGAGTAGATTGCCTGAGCCGAACCCAACTTTTCAGGAATATCAATCTTAAAGCAATGAGCGTTGTGGTAGGTGAATTCTACAACCTTGCCATCGCGTTTGATCTTATCTGTCACACCAGATAAAGTGCCTTCATCCATACACCCATCGCCATTTGCTTTGCTAGCCACATGATATTTGATTTCAGGGCTATTTTGATGGTATTCTGTGATTTTATCGACGAACGTCTCATATCCGCCATATGCGCCAAGAGATTTCGCTCCGACAAGAAAAATATGCTGTACCTCTCCCATATCTAAACGCTCGAACTTCCTCTCATTTCATAATAATTGTTGGAATGCTATTTTTCCACGACAACAAGCCCGTGTACCTCCTTATTCAGTTTCTGCTCCACCAGCTTCCGCTGTGTTTGGGTTAAGTGTAGAGCGCAACCAGAAGCCATTTCCCATGCTTCAACGCCTTGTTGCGCCTACCAGCCCTTGCAGAACTGAAGTTGAAGTCAAAAGGTCAATCCGCGCAAACCCGCATGAAATCGAGATTTTCTCTGGTTGACCATATTATTTCACACTCCCCATGGACGGTAACTACAACTCGTTTACCGAG
>ULNF01010752.1_pt1 | contig 12417 bp, 25 predicted proteins | sample 1951851 | NCBI WGS metagenome assembly ULNF01 (sample SAMEA4835570, study PRJEB28245) | human gut metagenome | biome: gut microbiome; material: fecal sample | place: Denmark | collected 2008 | reverse complement strand
TCCACTGATGTGGCTGCATCTGTAAATCCTGCTTTTGCCAGCTTTGTTGACTCAGTAACAAAAGCTACTGCATCTCCTGTTGACTGTCCTGCTGATATTGCCGAGTATACACTCTCTGCTATATCAGACGCGGCTACACCGGTTTCCTTGGACAGATCAAGGATAGCACTCTGTAAATCCTCTATCGGTACCTGTGATGTATCTGCGATGGTGCTTACCTTTGCCATTGACGTTTCGAAGTCTGAGGCAAGTTTGGCTGTTGCTGTACCCATTCCAATAATCGGTGTGGTTACTGTCTTTGTAAGAGTGTTTCCTACCGATGTCATTTTCTTTCCGGCATTCTGCATACCCTCTCCAGCACTTTCTACTGTTGATTTAAAGTTTTTTGCATTTTCCTGTATCTGCTGGAATGTCTTGGATGCATTGTCATTTGCAGTGATGTCAACACTCAATGTATAGTCAGCCATGTTACACCTTCTTTCTCTTTGGCTTTTTCATTCCATTAGCCTCATAAATCGCATCTATCCAGCCTTTTTCGTTCTTCTCGATCTGCATGATCTCGTTCATGTTCTGCTGAACAGTGACCTTGTCCGCTTTTTGCTGTTTCTTTTTCCACATCTTACGGAACGGACTGCCCTTTTTACGATGTAGATTGCCCTCTGCATTGAGTACGGCATCTCGAATCATGGTAGATGTGCTGATTGTCTTATTTTCATAGGCTTTGTAGATAAACGCTTTTTCGCGTGGGGTAAGTGCCAAATAATCTTTTTTTGTGTACCCAAAATTGACCACAAAAAAAGCAAAGTCCATATCCTCTAGATACGGCTTTGCCATTTTTCTGTGTTCTTCGGTTTCTTCCTCATTCTGGAAGTACTCATATTCGATTAGTTGGCCTGGAATAAAAAAGGCATGTCTTTTGTAAGTGCATTCTGGATCTCAAGTGCAATTGTGGCATATCCTCTCTGCATGAGAGCCTGCTCGCAAAGCTTTGAGCCATCAACCTGTCCCACAAATGTATCTGATCCAGCCTCTTTTGTGGCAAACTGGAATACAAGCTCGCATGTCTGAATGCTAAACATGCCATTTGTGGTGTAATACTCTCCCATAAGAGAGCTTTTCTTAGCTGCCTCAATGAGCTTAAGTCTTTCAAGATTGAACTTAAGCTCATACTGTTTTCCATTGATCTCTAACATCTATTATTCCTCCCCCGGTATTGTATCTTTTGATGGTGTATTTCTCGAAAGATCCACGAAAGCTCCCATTCCCTGGAACGAATTAGAGTATGTAACCGTATCATCATAAGATGCCTCTATCGGGAAATCTGTGATACAAGCCAGTCCTCCGAACATTCCTTTCTTCTCTTTCTGGTTATATACCTTAAGGCATACCGGATTTCCATTCTCAAAAGCTATTGAAAGTGCTTTCTGCGATTCATCATCTTTGATGTAAATACCATCAATATCGATGCTCCAGTCTTTCATGCCCGGAATATATGATTTCCATCCATCTGCTGTATCTTTGGTAGTGACCTCAATAGTGTCAGCAGATCTGTTGATCTTGAGGGTTTTCTGACCTGCTACCGCATAAAGGTTTTCGCCTGTTGCATCCCATATTGCTAATAAAAGGTCTTTTCCTGCAATTGCCTTTACTGCATTTGCCGAAAAATCACAATACGAACCTTTATCGTATATCTCACCAGATACTGCCTGAGCCGTTTCGCTCTGTACTGCTACACCGCTTTTGCTGTCTGCTTTTGTATCAGCGAAAATCTGTCTCATATAATATTTCTTCATTGCTTCTGTCCTTTCATTTGATCATAAAGCCATAACATATCCTAAATGTATAGCTTAATACTGCGTGTTTCTCTTTGTTTTCCTCGTCCGTATATATAGACTGTACACCATTCAATGTCTGCATGATCAGATTGTATGGCTCTGGTATGCTGATATCTACAGTAAGCGCAGACTCAAGCTCCTCAATAGCCTTGTAAATCGGCACACTTGATGTATTAGGCTCTGCCACAATATGTAAACTCACATTGTAGTCTGTGCAGTACATCGTTTTGGTATTTGCCGGACGGCTGTTGATAAACTCAGCATATATAAATGGTGCTTTCTGATTTTTCTCAACATGGTCATAACACTTCTTGCCTGTACCGTCTTTGATAGTAGCCTGTATCTGCTTTATAAGTTCTGTAATTGGAAACTGTTTAAGCATTTATACCAACCTTTCTATATTTTCCTTGAGCAGTCTTATGTATTCCGGTCTTTCGGTCTCTACATTCCTCTGCAGATACCTCTGACCTTCCACATATCCACCATTAACACACACATGTCCATATTCTACGTGAGGAGCATAGTCTTTGGTGTAACCGACCGATGCACCACCCTCAATCTCATTCATACTTAGTGACTGCCTTAGCTCTCCATGAGGACCGCCCGGTCTTGTCCTTTCTGTCGATACAGGTGTACCGCCCTGCTTTCCTCGGTTATATATATCTGCAGCACTCACTTTTGCCACAGCCTCAAATCTTGCCTGTGACATACTGCTTAGTGTTTTTGTCAGCTCCTCTGTGCCTTTTACAGTAATGCTCATGATCCATACCTCTTACACTGTACAACAGTCCATCTCGGAGTCAGATTGATAATCTGAGTGATATCCAGCGCATAACCATCTATCTCTAGTACGGTTGCATTTTTGATAACCTCATAATCTATTGGTATTGCATACCTCTGCTCGGTCATTGTTACATCACGGCCATTTACCAAGATATCCTGATCTGTCCAAGGTGTGTGTCTTGCACGACCGTTGTATATCTCTATAGGTTCTTTGACTACATTACCGAGCTCGTCCTCTTCTCCTGTCTCTGACTCGCCATAGAGAGTGACCTGTTCCCAAATCAATAGAAATGCACCACCCTTCTGTTTGATGTCTCATCACCAGCAGATGCCAGCCATGAGTCAATCTCTTCGGCATACTCTGCCAGCACATCATCAACAAAAGATGTGGAGAGGTTTGCTACGTTTTCCGAGGTAATACCCTCGTGATAGCATTTTCTCCACATCTTTACACATGCATCGACAACTATTGATTCAAAGATAGTCGGAAAAGCATCTTCAGATACACCGAGCCTTAAACACAATCGGTCTGTTACTGTCTGGTTGATCTCATCCATGATATCATCATTGATTTTTTCCCCGGACATTCTTTTCTTGATTCGCTCTTTGACTCTATCTATCATGCTTTGCCTCCAATCCAGCTTATTTTTTAGCCTCAGTTGCCACTGTTGCCTCTTCTGTGCTTAAAGATGCAGGCTCTGTTGCAGCTTCAACAGCGATTGGAGCCTTGAAGATACCGGATGCATCCTCTACATAAAATGTAACACCTTCCATTATAAGAGTATTAACAGATGCACTATCATCAGCGAGATAATGCTTCATTCCAACCATACCTGTCTCATCTGTAGTAAGACCGAATGTCTCTCCTACTGATCCATCTGCTGGAATGAATACTCCGTTAAGGTTCTGCTTAACTGTTCCCTCTACTGAGCCAGCAGGAAGGCTGTTATCGAGAACTACAGTTCCAAGCCCAAGGAAGTTCTCAACATACTGGAAACCAAATGCTGTCTGAATAGTGATCTGTGCGTTTGCAAGATATGTAGCAATATCCAGCGGATTGATAAAATAGATAGGCTCTACATCCATATCTTCAAAATATGCGGAAAGCTTTGCCCATAATCCGGCAAGTGCGCCCTGAATTGAAGCAGATGCTTTTGCCTTTTTCTCAGCAAGGTTTTCGGCTGTTCCGGTTCCTGCTGCAACAAAAACGAAAAATGTATTCTTAATGCCTTTCTGAATATTTCTCATAAATACTGTATCTGTCTCATTGATAGCTTTCTGCTTGCCAACTTTCTGGATAGCCTCGGCTGTAGTCTGCTTTCTGTACTTATTCAACTTAAGCTCAAAGGTCTTAACAAGCTTTCTATCTAACTTTGTAAGTAAGATAGTCTCGCCCTCGGCTACCTGATCAGGAGTATTCTTCTGAGTAGTTTTATACATCTTTACTGTAGTACCCTCAGCCATTGGCTTGAGATCTACGATACCAAGTACCGTCTGTAAAGACTTAATCCCCTCCACAAGCCTGTTAGTATGATCAATGGAGATGACCGGCTCGAGATCTGCTGATGTTGTGGTATTTGCCTCTGCTGCAAATATCTGTTTTGCGTATTTTCTGATTCTGTTCATACTATTTTCCTTTCTGATATAAATCGATGTGCTCCGCGATAAGCCTCTGACGCTCATACGGGCTTGCTATTGTCTTAAGCTTCTTATCGAGTTCCGCTTTGGTGATCGTGGATTTACCACCCATGCTAGGTGCTTTACCTTTAAGCGCATCCTTAACGGCATCCTGTACAGCCTCTTTGAATATCTTTGCAAAATCATTTACATTCTGCTTTGTGCTCTCTGCCTCTGTAGTGATCAACATACTAACAAGAGTGTCAGGAATTGTGATATCCTCGGCTGCAAGCATCTTACGAGCTTCCTTTGCCATACCATTACGCGCAGTTTCTTTCTTGAGGGCATCAAGCTCTTTTTTGAGCTGATCTCTCTCATACTCTGCGCGCTCCTGCGCTCCCATCTCACCCAGTTTTTTAGCCTCATCAACATCTTTCTGATGTTTTTCTCTTTCTCTAGCCAATCTAGTATTGACAATTTTGTCAATATCCGCATCGGTGTACTTCTTTTCTCCACCCTTGTCATCCGGCTTTGGTGGATCGGCTTCTTTCGTCTTTCCTCCCTGCGACTCCGTGGATTGTTCTGTTGACTGCTGCTCCTTTGTTGGTTCTGTAGGATCATCTGCGAAAATCTGCTTAATATAGTTACGTGTAAATAGATAGTTTTTCATTTGCTATCTCCTTTCCATAGTTTTAAGTGTCAATGCTTCACTATCCATAGCTTTTTATGACATCCATGCCTGGTCAATCCATGTGCTTTTAATGACTTCCATGCCTGGTCATTTTTTATATCATGGAGATATACTCCGGATATGCCTGTGCTACCATCTCAAGTCCTGTCTTAAATGCCCGGGTGAGTATCGTTCCCTCGAGATATTTAATCAAGTCTAACTTTATAGCAAAATGTCCGCTCCACAGCTCATACTTTGGCTCTTTGTAATCCGCAAGTGAGGCGATATATGTGTTTACCAGCACTGTTACAGCCTCGCACGGTACTGACTGGCCATGTGGCGCATCCTCTGAGTGTCCATCTATTGTAATGGCATCATTGCCAATTGAAATCTGTATCATTGATTTCTCCTTTCAGCCATGCTATAAGCTCATTGTGATTTGGGTATGCTCCGATATACCTTTTTACTGTTTTCTCATCCTCAGTCAGTACAATCATTGGTATCTTGTACACTTTGAACCTATCCACCGCGCTAGGTTTTGACTGTAAATTGATATACTCGATCTGGTCAGGGCACTCTTTCTGTATCTCTGCCATAAGAGTTGCTTTTATATGCTTACATGGATTGCACCAGTCAGTGCCACAAATATATATTTTTCTCATGCTACAAAATCCTTTATTAACTGCCTTGCCTTTTCCTTTTGTTCGTTACTGATCTGAGGATCACCGCCATGTGTCATGACATATCTCTCTATCCATTCCTGTTTATCAGGTATCACGATGATAGTAGAACAACGACACCACGGATGAAATGGTGGGAAGTTTAACCCTGCCACCCTGTCCGAGTATCTTACAGGCTTTGATGCCGTGTCAGATGCAATGCTTAAACACCTCTCACATGCTTTACCGTCTCTGATTGGCTCAACCGAATAGTAATCAAACATCTTTTCTATAGCTTGTGCACTTGCCTCATTCATGACGAATGTGCCCTCTGTATATATCAGCCTATATGCTTCTTTCTTGCCTACCATGAATTCTTTTCGCAATTTTCTGACTATGCTGTCATAGTTATCACCTCTTGCGATAGCTGATGAGATACTGGTGTTCATCATATTTGACAGCTTTTGTGTATTTCCCCATATACTCTGAGAAAAAGTTCCTTTCCCAGTCCAATTAGTGTTGACAACACTCTTTACTATATTGGGATTTATTTCTCCAACCGGCCCTGTTTTTTCTAACACTGCATCATATGATCTTTCCGCTATTTTATTTAGATGATTTTCAACTTCCTGCTGCTCCAATGCCCCAATTTTCAACTGCTGCATCCTTACTGATATTTGTAAGCCTTCCAGTCGATTGATTATGTAAGCGGACTTACGAGCTGGTATAAGATGCTCATATTGTGGATACAGCTCTGCAAACTCATCCATATCTCTCATGAGCAGGCTATACTCTTCAGGAGTCAATGCTTTCAAAAGATCTCTATACTCGATCACTTCATCTTTTCCATACTTCATGTAATAAGCAGCTATATGTTTTTCAAGGCGATCTGCTTCTATTTCGTATGTTTCTGTCAATCTCCTATTAAGCTGTGCCTCATCCTTCTCCATTGCCGTTATCAACTGCTGCTGCCTTTTTTCCCAGTATCCCATGCCTGTTCACCTCATACCCATCTGTATCAATCTCACTCTCTTTCTTGATTCTTTCCATCTCTTCTTTCACATTATTAACTACAGATATTACTTTAAGCTGTGTTTCCTGAGACGTAATACCAGAAAGGTTTCCTGCAATCTCTGACTCTTCCAGCAAGTTTGCCGGGAAATTACGCGTAAACTGATATTCTATTTTTATCCAGTCATCTTTTTTCATTCCTGACACTGGATTAGAAAAGATCAGCTTATATCTACGATTCATTCCTGAGGTAAACTTTCGCTCTTCTGTTTTACCAAGATTACTCATAGACTGAAGCTTATACTTGAGGGCTATTCCAGAATCTGCACCGAAATTCTTATCATTAATATTGGCTACCATACTAATCAGGAACATTAATCTCTCAAGCCTATCCAGTAAATTCTCCTGAGTAGTATCAGCACTCGGCTTTGACAAAAATTCGGCTATGATCTTATCTCCATCTTCGCCATCAAAATTCATAATACGATTATCACGAATGAAATTTATATCATCATTATTAAGCTTGGCTCCAAGTATCTTGAGATATGCATCTGCAAAATAGTCAACATCATTGGCTTTCTCGGATATTACCTTGTTGTACGCATCATTAATTGAGAGAATTGTCTCATATAGCCCCTGTCGCTCTTCATTTTCTACATATTCCGCAGCCGGCACATCATCAAATCCGTGTATCTCTTCCTCATCACGGAACTTAAGCCCTCCGTCAATATCAAAATATCTTATTGATACTTCATTGGATATCGAACCATGTCTGATACCGTTTTTATCTTTGTATGTACGCACAAAATAACGTGGTCGCATAAGGATTGACTCATCATATACCATAAATGCCTCCATTGGATCGAGATAGGTAATACCGATGTTCCCCATCTCATCAACATAGTACATCTCATATCCCCTGCCATACTGCTTCATGATCTTCGCAAGCTCTGCGTTGTTGTCATCCTGATCGTTGTACTGATCCAAATAATTAATATACTCATTTACCTTTTTATCTTGCGAAGAGACTTTGATTGGAATACCAATAAAAAAGCCATTCATTGTATCCGTGATATATTTTGCAAAATTAACTGCGATCCTTACATCAGGCTTCCACTTTTCCTTTTTAGGCAAGTTGAATATCTCATATCTTCCCTCGTAAGCATCCTGCAGCTTCTTGTATCTTGTAGATACGAGTGCATCATTTTTTGATATATATTCTGATAATTTAATCTCGTCTATGACCTCATCGTCGGAGATTCTGAATACATCTGGTGCTGCCATTAAATACCGCCTTTCAAACTTGTGTTGAGGTGAGCCTTTGGCTTTCTCCATCCCTCAACTCCATATCTAAGTGATGCCATTGCATCATCAAAAAACGGAACGGGTTCATCAAGATACTCGCTCCGCTTGTCATCAAACTTCCATTTCCATTGTTCTATTTCTTTAATAAAGTTCACACAGGATGGATCTATGTGAATTTTCCTGCCCTTAAGCCAGTCTATTTGAGCTTTAACGCTATTCTGCTCTTTATGTACAGGTCTGGCTCTATATCCGGCTTTCTTCCACATTTTTATTCTGTCCGGCTCTGCTGAGTCACACCACATGACTTTATTCTTTGGGATATTACCATCTGCCTCTGCTATCCACTCTGTAGTGTCTTTCTTAATCCAATGAGAGGCACTTACCGGATTGAATGTCATTCTGATCTGATAAAAAATGCCGTCTGGCAACAGTCCTCGAAGTCGGTCATCTATGATCTCGAAATCTGCCTGTGTCAGCTCTGTTGCCTCTTCAATCCATACATCCGTAAGCTTTCCTCGCTTGAATGTGATTGACTTCAATTTCTCACGCTGTTCATCGTCCTTGACTCCTCTGAAAATCACCTCGTTACCATTGCCTTTGCACCTCAGCTTCATAGCTGACTCATTGATATACCAATACTTGGAATACTCCTCTCCGAACATACGAAAAATAGCCCCCTGCAATTCTGCAAAAGTACTATCCCTGTTCGTTACATCAACTTTTCTGACACATAGTAAATTGCGTCCTTTATCTTTCATCAATCGCAGGATATAGTTCTGTGCTGTGTCCGTAGACTTTCCAGATCCTGCTGAGCCTTTCATCACTATGTATCGTTTGGTACTCTGATCTACCTCCTTGAATGACTTATTAGCCTGAATATTTATATTCATTCATCATCACCACCATAGTCAATGTGAATATTCAAATCCATATCAGTATTCAAATCAACTTTATCTGTGAATATTCCAAGATGTTTTCCCAACAGTTCCAATGCCCGCAACTTGTCACTTAGCTTTGTTTCTCTTTCTGTAGACTCTCCCTTATCACCATTAACAGTCTTTACTTTTACAGACTGAATACATGCCAAATCATCAAAAGATGCCTCATCCTTTATTGAGGCATCAGACATATTAATCACATCAGCAGGATTTACAAAGGCAATTCTCGCCAATTCCTGTAATACTCTATCCTGATTGATGCCACATCTTTTTGATCTTTCAGCCATCTTTTCTGCTACGCGACCTTTAACCTTAACATTTGACAACAATCTGCTTCCTTGCTGTTCTGCAGTCTTGGGTGAGTATCCAGCTCTTATTGCAGCCTGTGTTGCATTCAGATCTATCAGATACTCGTCAACGAATAATTCCTGTTTGGCGCTGATTTTTGCCATTTGCAACACCACCCTTCATGTACAAAAAAAGAGAACTGGTTATTTACCAATTCTCTTTGCTTACATAATAACATAAATTGAGCGGACAAAACGGACAACTTTAAAAAATTTTATTTTTCTTTATTCTCCTCTATGAACTGCTGCATCATCTTCTTCATTAATCGCCCTACATCCAGTTAAGGCTTATATATAAAAAAGACACCTCCCACGACAAAGGTGTCTTTCTAATAAAGAATACATATTTGAACTAATTAATTATATCATAACAATTAACAATATCAACCATAAAGTTTTTGCTTTAGGGCTTCCTGTAAAAGCCGTGAAAAATTAATTCCAGCTTTTTCTGCTTCTACATTCAAATAGTATGGTATAGTACAGTTCTTTTTGACTGTACGATTATCATGTTTTTTTCTATAGTCAATCATATCAACATCTACAAGTGTTAATATATCATCATCCTGCATTTGATAACTCCGTGAATATGGTTCTGGCACCGCCTCTCCTTCATCTTCTAATTGTAAAATATTAATTCCAATTGCATCTCTGGCCATAGCAATTGCATCTACAACATCTCTTCCTTCAGTATTGACATCAAAATCAGGTACAGTTACAAAATATCCGTCACCATCTTTTGATAAAATAACTGGATATACTAATGTACTTGTTCCCATAATATTCCTCCAAGTTCCGACTTTTTTACTTTCATATGTATCTTTAGCTTCTTGATTAGTATTCCCAAAGAGTCAGGGGTTATACCCCTGTTCTCTTTAGAATGGTCTTTGCTAGTCTTTCGCTGATCTCTTTGTGTCTTGGAATAGTCTCCTTGATTACACCATTAGTGTAAATATCGTGGTTGGAGCCATTTCTCAACAAATACCATCCGTTTTTTTCTAGCCGCCTTATCAAGTCAGCTCGTTTCAAATATGTACCCTCCTTTCTTCTTTATGATTGTATTATACGTATTAAATGCGTATTTGTCAAGTCTTTTATACGCATTTAATACGCACTATTATATTTTGTTGGGATTCCCCACACAGGTTCTATAGTATTTGCACTTTGTAGTACAGATTTTTTCTGGTTCATATGCACATTTCTTTTGTTCTGTTGGTATAGCTTCGCTTATCATCCTTTTTCTCAACTGCTGCCTCCTCATATCCCATGCATTTTATCGGTCTTTCCGGTCTGCCACACTCATCATAGTATCGGCAGTCGGCACATTCATTTTGTCCACTCATTATATGCCCTTTCTTTTAGTAATTCTCAAATTCTACATCACCACTGCCATCCTCTACTAATTTAACCTTTTCTTTTCCAAATAGCTTTATGAATATATTTAGAACATCATTTTTATCCTGAACCTTACGACTATTTAGTAACTCGGCCGCCTCCTCGCACGCTTCATCATATAATTCATCATCTTCAGTATCAACCTCGATACCATGTAATAGTTCTATTCTTTCAGTGAAATTAAACGTCATTTCCTACCTCCATTTTTTGTCTACTATCTTTGTATGCTTTGCTCACGTGCTCTCTTATACGTGATAACATTCCTTGGGCCTCTTCGCGGGTTGTATCCGTAATATCCTCATCCCATAGTTCCAGCAGCTTATCATCCAGAGTGACTGCTGCATTTTCACTCTTTGGATATTGTTGATAAATTGAATTTTCCGAATACATTCCAAAACTGACATAATACCCAAGTGCTTGTTTGAACGTAATCTGTTCTTTTCCTGTGACAGTCATTTTTGCTCTGCCTTTTATTTCAAAAATAAGTTTCCACATATTTCTCCTTAAAATCAGTTTAACAGCTCACAATCCCTAGAATCTGTTTAATTTAATCCCTAGTCTAAAACGTAGCCATGTTAAATAGATATGCACTCCCTTTGTTTCATCTCCCCACGCTGCGCCAAAAGTAGGGATTACAACAAATTGATTTAATTTTCTTCTATTAGTTATTTTGACCATTTGCTATCATCTCCTCAAAACTAATTATATTTATGTTTATATTTTTTGATATTACAATATTTTATTGTTTTAAATACTGGTGGATTTAGCTTCATAGAATACCATTCAATCATATTATGGTATCCTATCTTGCTCCAATTCTTGTACCATTTATAAAGTGCGTACCATGCCATGTTTCCTTGTCTTTCTTAAATTCTAATTTAATATTTTTCTCAATCTTTCAACAGCCTGCTCACATATTCTATATAACCAAGTTTTGTAAATGCTACTTTTAAATCATTTATAGCTTGTCTATATTTTTTACGTATTTCATTATCTATCATGTTGAACCACCTCTAAAAACTAATTTAATAATTCCTTATCATCGAACACATTTCCTATAACTTCTACACAAGGTCTTTCAAATACATAAAATCCCAAATTACACCAATTGTACCCATATTCCTTGCCGCTTACATAGCTGTAGTCGAGTATCCAATCACCCTCATGATATTTTACAATTTCCGGATGTGATTCTTTCCTGGAACAAATATCATTTTCAAATATTAACTTACCGTTCTTATCCTCTAATCCAGTACATTGGCACACGGTAGCCGGATCTACTTCTATCATGCATGGAACATCATTACACATTCCCCACAATATATATATCCGCTCCCATATTCCGTATAGATAGCCTTGTATCCATTTTCCATCATCAAGTCTCTTTGCCCTATATAAATATCTATTCTCCATGTTCCTTATCCCTATCTTTCTGCCGCTTATCGTATTCCCTAAGCAATAACAGCCCTATCACAAACTCTGTTGTTCCGATTAGAGCAATAGTTAATATAATTCCATATACTATAAAATCTATTCCTGACATAAGCTCCTCCTATTCACTAATTTCTGCTATAGTTCCAATCATCTGACTCATCATCAGACCAATTAAATGTGCATCCAAGTCTTCCGTCTGTGTCAATTGCTTCATAAAACTGACATCCAACACAGCCGCCCTGCTGCTCATATTCCTGTAATGTTATATATCCTCCTTTGTCTTGGACTGCTGCAGATACCTGTCATGTTGCTTTCTGACACTCTCCGCTGTGGTGTGTCCAATTTGATCCGCAACTTCCTGCCATGTATAGCACCTTACATGGCGATACAGCATGATCTGACGGATAAATGTATCATCTATAGTCA
>ULNF01026302.1_pt1 | contig 12870 bp, 10 predicted proteins | sample 1951851 | NCBI WGS metagenome assembly ULNF01 (sample SAMEA4835570, study PRJEB28245) | human gut metagenome | biome: gut microbiome; material: fecal sample | place: Denmark | collected 2008 | reverse complement strand
GTGCAAGCATCAATACGACTGCTTTTTTCCATCCTGCCAGCATTGTGGCACTGGTTCTGTTCTTTCTTCCTCTCTCTCTCATAACTTCTGATTCTCCTTTATCCTTTATTTTTGATTGTTTTACTTACGACGTTGACAAACGAATTGGAAACTTTTATAATATACCTATCAAGACAGCCGGGTGATAAGCAAATACCTATCTGCTCCGGCATATGTGATTGTTTAAGTTATGAAGTAACCGTCCAACCTTTAGCGGGGAGCTGGACGGTTATTTTTTTGTCTTATCATGGGTATCATTTCTGACACTTCTGACAAGCGATACGATGGTACATATCATAATAACAAATGTGAACAAGTCACTATATGTAACCATGCTACCACCCCTTTCTCCGAATCTCGGAGCAGATCTAAGTGGTAAAGCCGTCCTTTCGGCTGCCTTGATCAGTATACTATATCTGTTTTCCTTTTCCTTATTATAAACGTCATGTAATGGAAAAGCAACTTTCTCTGATCGAATATCTTCCTATTTATTTGTCAAGGTACAGTTCTTGTATATTATACCATATGCAACCCTTTTTGCAATAAAAAATACCTTTACGAACTGCACTTTTTTCGATTTACCATTGCTTTACAAAATTATACCTTTATATATATCTATCTATCCAAAATTATACATTTTCTTCACTCTCCCTTACAATATGTTTGCATAAATAAATATATTATTTATCTTTCTAAACACACTATATCATATTGCTTCTCTTATGTCAATAAAAATATTTAGTTTTATAAATATTATATATTGATAAAAAAATATTTTATGTTATAATATAAATAAATCTGGTAAATAAATCGGAGGTATATTATGATAAGTTACAAGCCACTATTCAGATTATTATTAGAAAAAAATATGTCAAAAACTCAACTACGAGAAGCCATAGGATTTTCTACTGCAACTCTTGCAAAACTTTCCAAAGGGGAATACGTCTCATTGGAAATTCTTGACAAGATATGTACCTATATGCAATGCAATATTGCAGATGTTATTGAATATGTTAAAGAATCTGGTTTGTGAACCATAAAATACGGAGGAAATTGACTATGAGTATATGTAACAAGCATTTATATTGCGAAAAATGCGAATGTTTTATAAACAATATGTGCTTTGAACCATACACGCTAAATGATTTAACAACAAAATATGGGAAAGAACCAAAAAAAAGATATTGCGGTTATAACCCAATAGATACATCAGAACGTAGAGAAAAAATCCGAACTATGATGGGATTAGATAAAGATTTTAATTTACATGATGTATTGGTGACACAAAAAAATTGTTTGTGTATTGATGATTCATATAAAAACATAGATTGTTATACTTTGCAACATATTGTAGACATGATCTGCTTTGATGAATACGACTTAAACGATTTTCACTTAGTGGAAATTCCAAATTCAGATACATTTCATTTTCAGAATAGCAAAAATAATAAACATTTTTTTGTAATAAGAATCTATGGTCAACCAGATATTCATGGCGAGCCGGATGACCATTGGACGTTTGCATATATTACCGCCGATCAAAAAATAGTGCATACTCAAACTATTAAAGAAGCTGTAGAAAATTGTTAATATCAAGTGAACTACTCGGTAATTGAATTGCCGAGGATTCCCGCTTGAGATCCTAAAAAAGCAGGTTCCCGGCAAATTGCTAGAAAACCTGCTTTTTGTGTTACATTTTATTCTGTTTATCATGGTTATATGTTTGCATATTGTAGATAATTTGTCGCTTGTTATCTTCTTCTTTTTTATTGGATTCCAGACAAAAATGTAGCCCTGGTATTAACACCAAGGCCTACATTTTCAAACGTTCTTTCCTATCCTAAGAAACTTGCCACTGCTCAATCCAGTATGCAGAACGGTCAGCGTATATTCCTCTTCAGATCTGCTGTACGATCAAGTCCTCAAAAATAATCCTGAAGTTTGTTTAATATATCTCTTTTCGTTAGACTTTTATACTTCGAATCATTCCGCACAATTAAGCCTCGCACGACTAAAGTCACGAGTGTCCGACGGCTAATCATCAAAGCAATTCGTGAATTGGAATAACAAACATCAGCTTTGCTTTAATACTGCTAATTGAAACATACGGGTTAGACCAGTATCTTGAATCATTTGAGTCCTGGCGGTTATCTCCAAGAACAAAAACGCATCCATTCGGAACATCATAGGTATATTCACATTCGGTGATGATGGTATCATCTAAATAGGTGCTTTCATCAAGTACCTCTCCATTAACCAGTACTTTCCCATCCGCAAAAGAAATTATATCTCCTGCAACACCTATCACTCTTTTTGAAACAATTTCCCCATCATGTTCAAAGAAAATAATATCCCCTGTACATGGCAAGCTTTTCGTGTATGCAAGCCGGTTTGAAATCGTAAAATCACCGGTAACCATTGCCGGCTCCATGCTGCCGGATCTAATGTAACCATTTAATAATACATAATGGAAAATTATAAACAACATTCCGACAAATACTGACAAATTAACTATCTTGCCAATCAGCCATCCAAGCTTTCCCTTCTTTTTCCGCGGTTTCCGAGATTCGTTCGTATATACATTTATGATTGTTTGCGTTCCTTCCTCCTGGTGTTTTTCCGTTGAATTATCTTTCTTCTCACTTTCCATTGAATCGTCTGGAATTGTTATTATGGTCACTTTACGATCTTCGCTACAATATTTATTTTTCACTCTTTCTTCATGATCACATTTCACCTCCTCATTCTGTTTTAGCGATTCTGGCATTAGATTTTCAAGTGATCCTTTTGGTTCCGGTTCAACTTCTGACACTGTATTTTCTGGAACAGAAACTTTATTTTTCTTTATTTTCTGTCTAACTTTTAATTTTTTAAAAAAATTATGTTTATTTTTTTCTGTTTCATCTGTCCTTTCCGATTGCATTTCCTCTGCTTCATTTTCATTGCTTTCTTTATTATTTAATCTTTTTTTTAAGACAATTTTCTTTTTCAGCAGTGCAAATTTTTTTTCTTCTTTGTCAGTATGATTTTCATCTTCATTTTCATCTTCGTCATTCATGACTAATACAGATTCCTGTGAAGTTTCATCATCCTCTGGTTTATCATTTTCCACTTTTAAATTATTTTTAATCACAGTTTCTTTTTGTAATTTGTTTTTTCTTATTTTAGAATAGATCAAAATACATACAATCACTATAATTACTATAAGACGCGGATCCATTTGTACTTTTTTCTCTACTTCATTGATAGTAATTTCGTATTTCGTTTCATTACCGGCATCATCTGCAGCAACAACCTTTATATGATTTTCTCCTAAATGCAGAGCACATTCTTTTTCAAAATGACCATCTGTTGCTACCTTTACATCACTATCATTTATTTTAAATGTATCGTAATTTGTGACATTCCCTGCAATCGTAAAGGATGAATCTGTTGTTTCTATTCCGTCATATTCTTCATCAAAACTCAAAACCGGTGCTACAGTATCTTTGTAAATTTCTGCAGCTGTTGATTTCATATTTCCATCCGCATCCACAACATACACTTTTAATTTATTGCTGCCATCATACTTTAAAGGTATTTTCAGATCATAATCTCCCTCGATCATCATATCCGTTGTCAATACACATTCGTCATTATCTTCAGCATAAATGCTATATGTATTTCCTAATGCTACATGAATTGTAATTTCATCTTTATTAACCTTTGTCTTATCAGGAAATTTGATTGTTACATCGGGATTATAAAAAGCATCTATATTAAATGTCAACTCGGCTCCTGTTATGCTGGAACTTGCAGCTGGTACGACACTTACAGATATTTTTTGAATGTCATCATTTAAATTACATTCAAAATATTTTGTCGTAACCTTTTCATTTTTTACTGTTTCTCCCGTATCAGGATTTACGACTTTTACATTGACCGCTCCACATGTTTCGTCTGTCCATGTTACAATAAGCGATGAGTCCTTTAAATACATTTTTAATCCGCTTATGTCTCTCCCAATCTTAATATTATTGTCAACAATATCTGTTGTAGATGTTTTTTGGGAATTAACAGAAAGCGTTACCTTTCCAATATCATCTTCTGATGCACTAATAATATTGACAGTATATTCGCCCTTCTTCGTTTTATCCAAATCACAGGTCATTGTCTTTCCATCAATCACTGTAAAATCATGTGAATTTTCCTGCGTATCAATCAGTTCCGCCTTATAGTTTCCTTCACTCTCAAACTCAATTTTAAAAGAACAGGCAGAATAATCGTTATCCAATGTTACCTTCATTTGTTTGTGAAATCCATTATATTCCTGTTCCTGAACTTCTGTTTCCATTTGCAGGTCTTCATTAACTTGTCCTGCCCGTACACCTAATGTTGAAAAAAATAAAGATGCAGAACAGATACATAAAAAAAGTACATAATTTTTCCTCATAATTTTTATCCTTTCTATTTTTTTGTATGTTATACCTTGTACATCCTTTTGTCAATTAAAAATCCAGTAAAATAAACCCTTTAGAACCTTTTTTACTTGATAAAAAAGGGGTCTAAAGGTATAATTTGTAGGAACTTATTTTATAAAAAATTAGAATATCAAGCTGGGCTACGCGGTAATTCAATTACCGCGTAGCCCACATCAATAACTATTTATCAATTTCTGTAACGCTATATCAAGTAATTATAGGTATATTATAGTGGAGGATTATAATAATGAAAAAAAATAATACACGCATTATTCCGCAACGTTTGCTGCATTTACGTTCAGTGCTTGGCTTAACACAGACGGAATTAGGAAATGCAATAGCAGAAAACTTTTATGCATCAAAAGGTGAACGAATAAGTTTAACCAGTGGTTATATTTCACACTGGGAAACTGGTGCAAAACCTATTCCGTTGAAATATATGAATACTTTATGTGATGTTCTTGGATGTACAGAAGAATATTTATTAGGAATATCCCAAGATCCAACAAGTAGTGATCCATCTAAAGCGTTAGAAAAAAATGAAGTCATTTCTCCTATGCCAGATTCAATTCCATTAAATTCATTATATAAATATGATCAACTTCCTATCTATATAGTGTTTAATGAATTACAGCATGCGAACTGTTGGGGATTGCTAAATATAAAAATGAATAAAATTATTCTATCGGATTCCGTAATTAGTTTATCTTCGATTGACTTTTCTTCAATATCCATATATCCAGCAAATCCTAATTTCACAGCTGGTATAAAATCTGCTTCTATGAATAAATTAAGTTTTGCAGATGCCATTAATTCAAAAGTAGTGTATATCGAAGTATGCTCAAATGATGCAACTATACGCTCTCAATACGAAGGATATTACCACCATAATGAAAATCAAACCTGTTTTATTAATAATTCCGGTCTGACACTTCCATATGACGGTATAAACAGATATTACAATGTTTATTCTGTTGCACGTTTTTGAACTACTAGGAAACTGAAATATTAGAGCATCTGATGTACAGAACAATACTCCGCAGGATAAAAAAACCATGGTGTTAATGCCATGGTTTTTTTATCTCAGATCTTTTCCATGCTACTATGTTGAATTTTATCGAACATGTTGATTCTTTTTGCTTTGGCAAAGCCTCACACGACTAAAGTTACGAGTGTGCGGCAGCTAATCATCAACAAAAATCCTCTTGCAAAAGTATACTTTAAGTTATATTATACCATTATATACCATTATAGATAAGGAGGTTTTTTTCTTGAATAGATGTCCAAATTGTCAGAAAGAAATTGATATTGAACATTACAAAAAAAGAGGAAACTGTAAATTCTGTGGATACAAATTAGATTTAGATTCATCGGATGACTCTTCCTCTAAAAGTAAACTTATTCGCACATCGGCAAATAAAATAAAAAACAAAGGTAATATTTCTGAATCTTCAAATAAATCCTCTCAAAAACAGCTTTTAAACGAGAAAACTGTACAAACGGAACAAGAATATATTCCAGATATTGCACCTATCGATTCATCGGATAAATCAATATCTGATGATGTTCAACCGATTTCCCTTTCTCATGGCACCGAAAAAACAGAGACCTTAAAAAAAGACATTACAGGTAATAAAACAGATTCATCGGAATCTAAATCCAACTTACTTGCTGAAAATCTATATGAAGATCCTATTTTTCTTAATAACGCAGGACCACTTGATTTTAATGATCCGGAGGAAGAGGTTGAGATTGAAACAGATCAGCTTAAAATGACTAATGATTCCCAAATTGATTATAAAACTGATCAGTCATCTGTACCTTCAGATCAGGAAAATAAAGCTATTAAAAAGGTTTGGAAGCCTCTCATTTTTCGATTATTACTGTATATCATAAAAAAATATCATGATTCACGAACGGAACAGTTTGAAAGCGACATGGACTTTCATTTTAATGATGATAAATATTACAATGACAATTTACCACAAGTGTTACCAGGCATAGATACAATTTCAATTACGTCTATTTTAAAAGTTGTTGGCTCTATACTGGCACTCTTACTGTTCATTTTATTTATCATTTATTATGCATAAATCAAAAATTTTTTTAGGAAGGAATTATATGAAGGAAAAATTAACACATAAATATTTGGAAATTGATGAGCCATTAAGAAATTATTTCACAAAAAGATATGCTGAATATCTTATCTTCCTTTTCAGTGGAATTACTTTTTTACTTGTAATGCACATGTTTGCATTTTTGCCTGTTTTTCTTATAATCATGCTAATTTTTATTGGAGGGCTTTCTTATAACTGCGTAAAATGTTTAGATGGAGACATTTTAAAAATTTCTGGTACAGTAGATGAAATCTATATTCCACGTGCTCGAAAGAAAAAAGCTTTCGATAGAGATTATCTCATGCTGCGGACTACAGATCAAAAATTCATAAGAGTTTACAATATTAAATCATTCAAAATAGCCGAAAAAAATGGTATAACCATATATTTTCCCAGGACCGCTCTGTCCCAAGAAAATAATGACACATACAAGTTACAGCAGTTTCTATATCTAAATATCGATCAGCGCGAAGTTTAGAAAGCAAAAAATAGGCACCAGAATTCCTTGTTCTGGTGCCTATTTATTTAACTTTTCAGAATAATAGACTTTTTTATAAAGTTTCAGCCAGAAAACCCATGGTTTTTAGATCGTGGGATGAATGGCGTCAGATATAGAAAATATATATTTACTGAAAATATGGTCTTTTGGTAAAATATATGCTATAATATATATACAGGACAATTTGCTTTCCGAGTTTTTGAAAGGAGAAAAACTGTATGTATCTTACTATCAAACAACAGGTTAAACGCCTATCTAAAGAAGATTACCTCATCATGAAAGAACTCTGCCATACTGCAAAAAACCTTGCCAATGAAGCAATCTATAATGTGCGTCAGTATTACTTTACAGAAGGCGAGTTCCTTAAATACGAGAAGAATTACACTCTTTTAAAGAATAGTCCTAATTACAAAGCACTTAATTCAAATATGGCGCAGCAGATACTAAAAGAGGTTGATGGTTCGTTTAAGTCATTTTTTGGTCTGCTTAAACTTGCCAAGAAGGGCAAATATGCTTTTAAAGATTGTAAACTGCCACACTATCTTCCAAAAGATGGATATGCAACACTTGTTATCGGTTTTGTAAGACTGAATGGTAATAAGTTAATACTTCCGTACTCAAACAGCTTTAAGAAAACCCATAAGCCTGTTGAGATAACAATCCCACCTGTACTGCTTGATAAAAAGGTTAAGGAAATACGTATCATACCGAAAACGAAAGCAAGGTTCTTTGAGATTCAGTACACATATGAAGCTGAATGTATCCAAAGAAATCTTGATAAAAACAATGCACTTGCTCTTGACTTAGGTATCAACAATCTTGTGACCGCAGTATCAAACAGTGGGAAAACGTTCATCATTGACGGAAGAAAGCTTAAATCCATTAACCAATGGTTTAATAAAGAAAATGCACGTTTGCAATCTATCAAAGATAAACAGAATTTTGGCAGGAAACCTACAAACAGACAAAAAGCGATTGCTCGTGACCGTAACAACAAGGTCAATGATTACATGAGCAAAGTGGCTCGCAAGGTGATAAACTATTGCATCAATAATGATATAGGAATACTCGTTGTCGGTTATAATGAAACATTTCAGCGTGGCAGCCATATGGGTAAGCAGAACAATCAAAATTTTGTAAATATTCCTTATGGTCTGTTACGAAGCAAGTTTGAGTATCTTTGCGAACTGAACGGTATCCTATTTGTGAAACAGGAAGAATCCTATACATCAAAATCCTCATTCTGGGATAAAGATGCCATTCCTGTTTACAACGCCGATAATCCCAAAGAGTATCGGTTTAGTGGAAACAGAATACATCGTGGTCTTTACAAAACATCAGATGGCAGAACATTCAATGCTGATGTCAACGGTGCATTAAATATCCTGCGAAAAAGTAGCGTTGTGGATATGAATATCCTATACGGTAGAGGCGAAGTGGACACGCCTATAAGAATAAGGATTGCCTAATTAAGTTAGGTGGAAACTTAAATATCAAACTTCTTAAATAGAGCCGTTAGGCTCTTAGAAGCCCATTACCTTTAGGTGATGGGTAGTTCACTCTTGAATTTCACGGATATTATCTTGCAGTTCCTTTAATTTCTTCATCGCTGCCGCAATGATCTGTTCTGTTTGTATAACATCCTCCACTTCATAATCAAGAGCATTTATTGACTGCAGCTGATTGTTAATTATTAGCAATACTTTACTTAAATCCTTTTTCTTGATTATTGGCATCTGATCATGTTCTACACCGAATGATTTGTATTCATCTATATTTTTATTTGATTCGTTAACCTCTGTTGTCTTTGTTGTAGTTTTTAAGTTTTCAGCAGGCTTGGTTCCTTTTACAGACAACTCTTTTAACATTGGCTGATTAATTGCCTTTTCAAATTGATCTATACTTTCTAATTTAAATGAAGAAGTTACATTTTTTTCATTATCTATCTCATTTTCTAATTCATTTTCAAAAAGCAATTTTTTATTTCTTTCAAGATTTTCTCTATAAGCCTTCTTCTTCTTAAATAAATCAATAATATCACCTAATTGTTTGGATGACATTTTCCAATTTTCATCTTCTAAATTGGTGTTTTTCTTTATTTCCTCATACAATTCCTTTTGTTCGTCTAATGAAAATGCCTGAACGTTTAATATTGCCAATAATGATGCTGGAAAATTCGGATTAAAACACAATTCCTGTAACTCCGTACTTAGTTTTAAAATTTTCCAATAATTTCTTAAAGTTCCCATCTTTATATTAAAATGTTCACATGTTTTTTCATCAGCATTGTCAGGTCCTTCTTTAGGAATTAAATAGTTATCTTTCCAGTAGGCCATGGCTCTTGCTTTTTCAAGATAGCTTTTTTCACGATCGAAAAAGTTTGAATCAACTAATTCACCAGCCTTGTCTGCTTCCAATGTATCTTTCTTTATAATGGAAGGAATCACTTTTAATCCAGCCATAGTTGCTGCCGTAAATCTTCGCTCACCTGATATTATCTCATAACGTCCATCCTCTTTTTCATATAAAGTCAACGGCTTTGATATGTCGTATCCTACTCTTTTAATTTGATTTGCAAGCTGAGGTATGTCTTTAACTTCAAAAACTTCTTTATTATCTGGATGAACATCAATTAAATCTATTGGCATGTTCACCAGTGTATTTTTAGGAAACTGTATTTCATCTGATGGTGTCTTACCTCCAAATAATGCAGCCTGTCTCTCTTCTTGCAATTTTTTTTGATTTTCTTTATTTATGCTTCCCTGTTTCCCAAAAGCCATTACAAAATGCCCCTTTCAAATAACTCTTCAATCATTCTTCTTATTGCCATTTCAGCATTCAATCTTGAATTTTCTTCTCTCTTGGATTTGGTTTCTAACAGCTGTATTGGCTTATTCTGTTCAGCGCACTCTTTAAAACGTGTAGTATGGGGAATTATAGATTTTAGTTTTATCTGTGAAAAAACCTCATGACTGTCTATGAATTCTTTGGTTTTATCTGAAATTTTTGTTCTTTCCATATTATTCAATATCAAAGCATCCACATGAGTTGCCTTGTCCTCAGCCATACTCTTTGCCTGCGTCCACAACTCTAGAAAAACATCCGCACCACGAGCAGAATTACAATCAGGATCTGTTACTAAAATAATATGATCGGATATATGTAACGCATTTTGTGTGCATAGTCCCATACTTGGTGGCGTGTCGAATATAATGTAATCATAATAATTAAAGAAAACGGCATTCTTTTCAATATAATTCCTTAGAAGCTGTTCTCTCATATATACGCTAATCAATTTCCATTCAGTGCCGTTTAAATACATTGTAGATGGAATAACATCCAAATTCTGTAATTCCGGAATCGGGTTTAACATAACAATGGATTGTGGGTCTACATTGCTATCATCAAATAAATCTGCAACAGAAGCTGCATCTTTATCAAAAATATCAAACCCACAGTTTGCACTTAAATTACACTGCTGATCAAGGTCAACGGCCAGTACTTTATATTTTTCCGCAAGAATTCCTGCCATATTAAAGCACACCGTTGTTTTACCTGCACCACCTTTCATAGTGGCTACTGTAATAATCTTTGCCTTTATATTATTCATTTTTTCCTCCATACAATCGTACTATCATTATATTAATTTTTTTAAAAACTGTAAAGTGCTTTTAAAACGATAAACAGTACCTAAAATTATATATCGTGCAAATCATACTTTTTATACCACGATATATATATATGTGTACCAAATCATACTTTTTTAATACTTACGATGTAGAATAATGCACTTTTAATTAAAAAACGTTACTTAAGAATATTTATATCGTGTGTACTTTGCTTTTTATAACACGATAACCATATATATATGTCAAATTTTACTTTTTTATTGTACGCAATATAAAAATAACGTACTTTTATTGACAACAACGTTCTAAAATGGTATATATATGGTATATTATACTTTTAAAGTAAACTTGGAGGTAAATCAAATGGGAAAGAAAATAATCAACTTAGGACTCGATATCGGAAACTATGATGTCAAAACCGTCAATACATCTACACCATCAGGTTTTAACGTATTTACAACTAAACCTTACGGTGTCTCAGAATATTTGCTGTATGAGGGAAAATATTATATTCCTTCTATGGATAGATTTGCTTACGTGCAGGATAAAACTAAAAATGAAAATGCATTTGTCATGTCTTTGTTCGGTATTTCTAAAGAATTGATTGCAAGAGCAAAAAAGAAAGCTGAACGCCAGCAAAAAAAAGCTGAAGAAACATCATCTTATCTGCCAAATGTAATTAATGTTCAGGATGCCCTTAACGAAACATGCACTTTAAATTTAGGAGTTGGTGTGCCTCCAACACACTATGCAACATTAGCACAAAAAACTATTGACTATTATAAAGAACATTTCTCTGGACCTGTTGTATGTGAATTTAATGGATATATGATAGAAATTAACTTGAATTTCTGTCAATGTTATCCACAGGATATAGCAGCCGTTTGCGGATATGTTCCCAAAAAGAAAGATGATTCCGTCATTAATTTTAGCAGTTACTACGCCATTGATATCGGTGGATGGACAGTGGATGTAATAACATTTATCAATAACGAGCTTGACAATACGAAATGTGATTCCAAGCCGCTTGGTATTCTTCCGATGTATGAATCAATCATTAAACATGTGGAAGAAGAAACTGGTAAACGAATTACAAAAGATATTATCGGAAGTATCTTGGCTGGTAAGCCGACATTAGTTCCGGAAGGTATTAAAGATTTCATCCTCAATGATGTTAAAAATCACATTCGTTTAATTTTAGGAGAACTGGCTCAGTTTGGTCTTAGTTTTGATCTTTATCCTACACTCTTTATTGGTGGAGGTTCCCTTCTCTTTCGTAAATATATTGATGAAGTTAAAGATGAATTCGGCTTAATAAAATATGAATTCATTGAAAACCCAAATGCCAATGCACTTGGATATGAAAAATTGATCAGACAGACAAATAACAATTAATGCATTGGGAAGGAGGTGGCAGCAATTATGCTGCCTAATTACTTATATGAAAAAACATGACTACGTGCGATCTAATCTAACATATTGGTTAGATGATAAAACACAATCGCAAGTTTATAATTTTTTACAAAAAATACCTCGCAAACAAGCTGTTTTTGTAAGCCTTCTTGTCCATAAATATTTATCTGAAAACTATGACGGACAGCTTGAAGATATAACCGCTAAAGATGCCGACTGGATATATAAATGGTTACTTCTAAAACAACATGCAGATGATATGGGACTTGATATTACACCGTATAAACATATTTTTAAGAAAATTGTTGAATTGCAGCCTGAAGCATCGATTGAAACAATATGGAATATTTACACAACAATAGCTGCAGTAAGCGATGAAGACAAACATACTTCGTCTTCTCTCCCAAATGTTTCCAATATTGATTCCGCTTTAGATGACTCTGAACCTTCTATGTCCGATAAATCTGATCCGTCAGTTCCAACATCAGATTCATCCGTCTCACATGAAAATAGTTTGGACTTATCAAATGAAAATGTGTCAGCTGATCCAAAAGACATTACAGAAACATTATCCAACACCGCCTCTAATGAAAGCGAAAATAATACTGATACGGATAACGAAAATATAGACTATAAGAAAAGTGATACAGATGATGAAAGCGATGACGATGATGATGATGTACTTAACATAAATGCAGTAAAAGCTCTTTCAG
>ULNF01025661.1_pt1 | contig 12946 bp, 10 predicted proteins | sample 1951851 | NCBI WGS metagenome assembly ULNF01 (sample SAMEA4835570, study PRJEB28245) | human gut metagenome | biome: gut microbiome; material: fecal sample | place: Denmark | collected 2008 | reverse complement strand
CCCAGGAAAGAAGTCCTTTAGCCTATCCATTTCTGAAACGACATCTTTTCCCATCATAGGCTTGTTTTGTAGATAATCATGATAAGAAGTAAAATAATTAAGCCTGCTCCAAGATTCCTTCATGTATATCTTTCTGAAAACAGCAGGAAAATACATATATAAAAGTATAAGTTCTGTTAATTTCTTCTCATCAAAGTCATAGTTAGGGAAGTCCACGCTTTGAATATCAAGTGCCGTTAAAGTATTAATAAACCGCTTAATCTTTCTAAGGTCTCCAAGGAAAGCCATATATTCCGGCGCATCATCGGATTGCAAAATTCTTTTTATCCCTGTCAGCGCTTTCTTATTCATCTCTACATCAAGACTCATATTTGTTACCAAAGCATTAATATTCTCATCAAGAACGTGAAGTAAATCTGTTTTATGCACAAACAGGCAAACCTTAACTTGCACAAACTTCTCCAAAAATTCAACATTCTTTTGAGCTATCTTATCTGTTTCCATTCCTTTAGAAAGGTTATCAAGGTCATAGCAAAGAATATAATTTATAAAAGGAAAATTAAAGATTTCCTTGATAGAATAAAGGAGAGTGTAAACTTCCTCTTCATTTAGCCGATCAAGGTCATCAATAACAAAGATAAATTTTTTATTTGTTCTCTTCAGAATTGCGCTAATATATGTAAAAACTTTTGATGCGTTCCACTGTAAAACATTGACATTTAAAGATATACCCAACACATTAATTCCTATTCCTTTTACCAGTTTCTGATACTCTGCAAGTAATATATCCAATTCCGGATATTTTAATGCTTCATAGACAGTTTCCCTTAAAAATTCAGAAAGAGGAGTGGAAATATCTTTATATTTCCCACTATACTTTAGCGCATTAAATCTACCAACAATAACCTCTTCAGGATGATTTTCCTATCCCCCAGGGTCCTTCCACACCCCAAATAATACTATTCGCCGATTTATTATCATAAATTTTATTAGCAAAATCTTCTGCTAATGGGCCACGCTGCAACAAATCATCATCATTATTTAAGGCAGTATCATTAAAAAAAGAGGAAGAAGGAATTTCCTGTTTTGTCAATTCATCATTCATATTCTGGTAATATGTTTTGATAGCAAAAGGAATAAAAAATCCAAGTTCAATTAATATATATTGCAAGCCTGTAAGTTTATATAAAATTTCGCTTATATAAAACCCCTGAAACGATATAGGAATAGCACTCCCAATCAGATAACACAATATAAGGTCCCATCTTCCGCAAAACATTCTACGCACTTTGGCTAAATTATTCGGTATAAGCAAGGACAACACCATGAAAGCAATAATAATTAATTGCATAAAAAAGAGAATACCAGTGTATGTCGTATGATTAATAATAACCAAAAATCCAGAAAGCAGTATATATATAAACTCTCCAGTCGCTATACCTATAAATAGAAACTTCAAGGCAACAGTCATATATATGTAAGCAGGAAACAGTTTCATAAACTTCGGCATTTCATCACTTCTCCCAGTATTTTGCGGCTCCAATATTCAAATAAATATATTTTTATATAATTGGTGATTTAACTTCACAAAAGACATGCTAGCTCAGAACTGTTTTATAGAAAGATAAATAAGGGGTATTCATGTAATAGGATGGCACCACTCCATCCAATCCACAAACTATTCATGCGAAATACCGGAAGTATTTTTCTATTACACCCTCATCAATTTTCCTCTCCAGATATTCTTTCTTGATTATAGTTGCAATCTTAAAGCACCACTGTTTATTCTCTGCAATGCGTTGCAGCAGTTCGGAATCACACTGATTCAACCATTCAGGTTGAAAGTCTTTCCAATTATCTTCATTATTCATATCAAGCAACCATAGCGCTAACTTCAACTGATATTCTTTACAGATTTTAATTATCCAGGTTTTATCCTCAACTTTTCCTATAATTGCAATAGAGACCAGATTAAGAATACATCTTACTAGACTCTGATTCCGAGAGTCAAGAATCCCTCTTTTACGATAATCTACATACGAAGTTTCTTGTTCCTTAAGGAATTTAACAATCTTCTCTTTCTGTACTGTACTCATCGAAATAGCGCCAGCCTGGATGCCAACCAAGTATGTCCTGTAATCTTCTACAGAATTTCCCGGATTCCAATTTTTTATCCATTCCCTAATCATCCTTTGTGTATTTTCTGAACACTGTAGATAGATATAAATAAAAAAACTTGCATTTCTATAATCGTTATTTTGCAAAAGTTCCTTCACTCTATCACTTCTATCATGAGATATCTGTGCTTCATTTAAATTCCAAAGCGAAGCACTCATAATATCTGTCAACTCATCTACCATAATTTCATCATTTACTAATGGCAGTATTTCCAAAATCTTATCCGCCAGTTGTAATAAACTATTTGCGGACGTAGAGTCTTTTTTTATCAGTTGCTGTTTACCAATCTGCTCAATAATTCGTCTGATTGCATTAAAATTTTGCCTAAATATCCCCAGTAAATCTAATGACAATAGCCTAATCACAGTGGATAAAGCAGAAGCTACCAGTCTATCTTCTAGTTTGACATGCCCAATAATGGCAAATAACGAAGATAGATATTGAGAGTAATTCCATAAGCGATTCGAACTGCTCGAACTGTTGGTTAAATTTTTAGAAACCAATGATAAATATTTCATTCCACTGCTGGAAACGGTTCCCATATTATGTTTTTGAAACAATTGCTCGATCTCATTATCGGATAAATACCTGATTGCCAGAAAGAGATCGAATACTTGAATTTCAGTTTCGTGGATATTTTGTGTAGGTATGGCAACCGGATTAGTTGTAGTATCTTGTATCTTATCCTCTGCCAAAGCAGAAGAAATTAAAGCTGATGCAGCCTTCCCAAAGACCATTTTTATATCCTCAAAGCGATCAATAAATAAATGATTTCCCTCCATATAATGGTAGAAATTCTTTACTTGAGCCCTTATCTTCTGGTACGCCGGGGCTCCTCCAAAAATTATATAATTTGAGTTTGCCTCATCTTCTACTTTCTGTGCCTCCTTAACAGTATTTTGTAACATGTTATAGGCCAAGCTGAATGAGTAGATTTCCTTTAAAAATTCATTTTTGCCCTGATTCCCTGCATGACCATCCGTTAAATCAGGTATCTGCATAAATATCTTATTTAAGTCAAGACGTTCCAACTCTTCCTTGATTTTTTCAACTGCCTCATTGTTGTTAAATCTAGAATGGATAAAATCTCCCAAAAATTGTTGATTACATTTGGCTATAAAGTATCTAGCATAATCGTTCTGATGAAAATATAAATAGGCTGCCTGCTTGGAGTAAAAATATGCCGTTACATAATCCTCTAATAAATAACATAAGTGAGCCTGTCTTAAATATGAATCTGCATCACCGACTGAAAGTAATTGTTCATTACCATCTTTAAAATTTTCCAACTTTTGAAAATCGAAATTCTCCATAGCAGGCATTATATCATCCGGCTTCTCATCTAAAGAACTGAGTGGGATTATAATTTTTTCATCCTCACTGGAAATTAATAAATCAGATAACCCACTTTTTACCATTATCTTCAAAAATGTACTAACTTTCTCCCATTCATCTTTTGAAAAGTGCAAATATTTCTTTGCGACCTGTACACCAGCAATGTCTATAATGTCATCACTATGAACAGCATTCTCAAATTCTTTATACCACTCTGTTGACTCTACCTTTTCTTTCCCTGAATACTCTCCTGCAGATTTATGCGCAACATAACAGAACTTAGAAAATAGAATAAGCGGTTCAGTCAAACCATTTTGCTTTGATAATATTATGTCACGCGGAGGTATTCTCGGAAATAGCATAAATTCAAAAGAAAAATCACCAGAATAATCTATTCTTACCTCAAAATGAGGTTTTAAACAGTCAATAACATGATTAGCATAAGGCACTTTCATATAATGATATACACCAATTTTTCTCCACAGTTCATCAAGAATAGTTCCCAAGGAATTATCCTGTAATAGCCAATCTAAAACGCGATTAAGATTTTCCGTTTTGGAAAGTTTTTCTCCGTCATTTTGAAACAAGCTCGCATAGATGGTATTGATTCCAAAGTTTTTATAATAATTTTCCTCATACCGGTCATACTGACCAACCGATATCATATAAGCATGTCTAAAATCTCCCAGAAGTATATTTTTGAGCCATGAAAAGATCTGCTTCAAGTCAGGATCATTAAAACTATAGCCTATAAATAATATAGTTTTAGTCCCTGCCAGCGAAGTAATGTAGTTTTTTATGAGGCGAAAGTTCTGCTCATAGTTCAGGTAATCATCCTCTTTGAGTACAAAATTATCATGCTCAAAATCACCATGCATCTTAATAAGTTCTGCTCCCCGCTTATAAGGAAGTTCGCTATCTTTGCTAGCAACATATAGAATTTCGCCAGATTCTTCTGCTGCCTGCTCCAAAAGATGATCATAATTTGTTGTAATCATCACATCTGCATTAAATTCGATAATTTTTTTATGCACGGGCATTGTTTGTAAATGAATTCCATACTTGAAAATTTGATGTATCAGCTGCGTATAATCATTTTTCCCTCTGGCATTAAAATAATATTGGGGAATTTTCAGATTGTCGATATCGCCAGGAGAAACATCCAATTTCTTTGCAATCTGCGAAATCGCTTGACTCCAAGACGGCATACCCGAATCTAATGACACTCCTGCACCGACAAAAATGATAAGATTATGTTCTGCCATGGCAGACCGAATCATCCTCCTTGATTCTTCATAAAAAGCCTTTGTGAAAGAATCTAAATGATTCAGCGTTATAACCTTTTTATCCATGACATGATGTCCTTTCTATTCATAGAGCAAATTATAAACCACTTATATACAACAATTTAAAGACGAATAAATATCGCGTAAGCATATTTTGAAGTATAATGAATTCACTAAAACACATCAACTCAAAAGAGTGGCGCGATGAATTCATTATGTCTTAAGATTTCAACGGACTTAGTTCAAGCCTTGTACAAACGCTCTTCACAAACTACCGTAATGGCACAAAAGTTGTAAAGCGATGTAACTAAAGATACGTTTTATTGTCACAATCTATCAGTTGCTCAAAAAAAATGTTTATGCCCTGTGTTTCGCTATTTTTTGATAGGATTATATACCCATATTATATATATTCCTTTAATTCAGGTGATAAAAAAGAAATAGATTCCTCTTTCATAGCCTTATAAGGTTGATTTAATTTATTTTTAGGTACTGTTTCATAAAGAAAAAGCCAATTATCATCTATATTTCCTCCTCTTTCATTTGTCAATGTAGCTGCATAGTCTTCGATTGTTTCTACTACATCATTTTGTTTCTTATTTTTGAAATAACACCATATCAATAAATTAAGTATTCCATTATTATCTTCATCTAACTCTTTACTCATTTCCATTTGAACACTTTTAAACAAATTTTCAAGTGAAATTATATGCAGATTATAAATAATAGCATAATAAATCGCATAACATTGTTCCTCAATATTGCCCTGCTCTCTTCCTTCACTATACAATAATGATATATATTTCTCTAGTTTTATTTGTGATATTTCATACTTTTTTAACACACATTTATTTAGTATAGTAATCAAATAGGGATAAATAAAAATTAAATGAAATACATATTCAATAAAATATTTCTCCACTTTAGAGACCATTTTTTTGCTAGATATAATTTTTATTGCATAATTAAGTATAGCTATATTATCATCATTTTCAGTAATTAATTTCAATGTTTTATCAAAAAAAGCTTTTAATTTACGACAACTAGTTATTTCTTTATCCTCCACAATTTCATCAGAATTAAGTACTGAAATCCAAGCATCCTTATTAATTTGAGGTAATTTTGTAATTGAAATCTTTTTCCTATTCAATGTTAACCCAAATTCTTGCAATGCTTTATATAATTGTATTAAAAATGCATTTGCATCATTTTCATTTTTTGTATAGCAATGAAAATCATCAATGTATCGAACAAACTGCCATTTATTGGACATGATTTTTTGATCTATTTTCGTGAGAACAATTTCTGAAATTAAGTTTGAATAATGTGGCCCAATTAATATTCCATGCGTCTCCCCATTAGTAACGTTTCTGCACCATTTATCCAGGCCATTATACCAGTAGTCATTACTCCTTTCCTTTTTCGCTTTATTTTTTCCAATTAATGCCCAAGGAATTGCATGAGTATAAATACTAGGAAAGCAAGAAGAAATATCAGCGGTTACACAATATCTTTTCCCAACTATCAAGCTATCTTCTGTAGCTAATTCATACTTTGATTCATATGATTTCATTTCGAAAAGGCTTTTTCTATTTCCCCTATACTGTAAATGAATTTGACTGATATTAATATCTTGATCATTGGTAGTTGCTTTAAAATAATTTTGAATTTCATTCCAATTTTCTCGTAAAAAACAACATAGGTGGTAATAAGCAATCGGGTTAGGTATATTAATAGTTCTATAATCGCCAGTATTTCTTAATACATTGAAACTCAAATAATCATGACATTTCTTATCTGATTGTAAATATTGTTCAATTTTACTGCTTTTCTCAAAAAAATCAGTAGAAGAAAGAATAGGTGGCAATCGATCTGAAAACATGCCATACCCTAAAAGACCTTCAAACAACTTGTCTCCTGTTATATCGAGATAATACTGATAATATTTTTTCATTTTTATTTTCTCCATATATGTACCATCACTATAATAAAAATTTCGGTCTATTGCTTTCGGCCACTATTTATATGAACTGGTTCCTACCTTTAGTTGTTACATATAATTACATGAATATTCTTTTTTGATCAAGAATAAAACTATTAATAGCAATTTTTGCAAGAAAACATTCCTTTACAATGAATAAATTAGCAATCCGATTAAAGTGGTACTGGATTTAATGAAAACACAAAAAATCATATAACTAATATTTCAATGAACATATTAGTTCATACAAAATAATCAGATTCAACTCCTTTATTTTTTTACATTTCCTTTCAACCGTTTGCGAAGCTATAAGGTCGTAATACAATTTTTCACTGGCAAAACACACGCATACTGGATAAAAAATCTGAAAAACTGCAACTCAAGTAGAATTGCAATTTTTCAGATAAATAAGTGGTGGGTGTGTGGGGATTCGAACCCAATGGCGCATATACCTTATGATTAAAAGGAAATTCTTCCTGCAACTCCAAAATGGAAAAAATCACACCCGCATACGCCATTTTCCACCAAAAGATTAACGGGAAAAATCGTCATAATGACAACACACTCCTTTAAATTCAATTGTAAATTCAATAAAACATTTTTACAAAAAGGAATTTTTATATCAAGAGTGATACTTAACCCAAGAAAAATTACAGAAAGAATTGTTCCCATAAGCAACTACATGTATTGATATCATTATACCACAATTGTATGATAATTTTATAAATAAATCATATTGAAATTTTCAAGAAGTCATAAAATTTCCTGCGGTGAAAAAAAGTGATTTTTAGAGATGGCTCACTTCTTCGTGATCACGAATGTCTTAAATGGCTCACTTATCTATTATCATTCACAGTTATTGTTCAGCTTGCCTTGCAGATGTTCTCATCTCTTCGTTTTATTCACCGGCATTTCTTGTCCCAGGAAGCGAGGGAAACCGATTTATAAAAAAGCATTGAACATATATTTTGCGAAGTACCAAAATGCCAGTCTGCAAGAGCTGCAAAGCCATATAAGCTGGCAAATGCAGCGTGAAATATTTTTTAGCACTTTGATTCCTAAGGCCCAAACTATAAAAAATTCAACGGGCTTAATCCCGGCCTTGTGTAAACTAGCTTCGTCAACTTCCGAGGCCGCGTAAAAGTTGTAAAGTGCTGTCATATAAACAAACGGCTAATAATTTAGAGCTTACGTAGACTTATTGTACCCCCTGTATATGTCATTACTCCGCGATCTTCAAATGGTCTGTTGGTAAAATAAATACCATTCATTGTATTCCCGCTTATGTTAAGCACATTAAATCCCTGAAAAGAAGGAGATGCAACTCCTCGTTCCTGTGAATCGTTCCGAAAACTAAATTTCAAAATTGGCTCATCTGGATTAGAATTATCAATTTCCACACAATCACTATAGGATTTTGAATTGGGACTTCCTTCTTGTTCCACCCCAGTTTTAAAAAACTCACTTGTACAGGAAATCTCAAAAAGTGTCTGCTTTATATGTAGTTCCATAATAAGTGTTGTTCGCTCACCATTTCCTGGGTAGTTAGAAATTAGTTCTCCTCTCCATTTACCATTCAAATTAGGGATGGAAAGATATTTTTTTAACAATGTACGCCAAAGGATTCGACCACACAGCGAATTTACTATCCACATGCACACACTAATTGAAAACATTTCTCCAATAACTATCGTAATTATTGAATTCCCTGCTACTATATTACTAATTTCTGGACAGGCTGTCTCAATACATTCAAAAAAAATACAACCAAGTTCGTATAATATTAATCCCAAAAAGAAAGTTGCATAAAGTACTTTTTGCCTTTGGCTATTTATCACAATATAAATTTTCATAAATACCTCCAATCAAATAATCCTTACGAGGCGTTAAATTAGTATAAGCAAAAACACATAAAGAATTTCTCCCAACAATAATCATAAATATTTTACTATAACAACAAGAGCCATCCTGCTTAATTTGTTCTATTAATTTTAAATCAATTTTGGATGGATATGGAATATTCTCTGCATGCGTATGCCATTCACCTATATAATTTACAATACCACCCGAAGATTTCCAAGCCTGGGTGATAATGTGTTGATGTGAATTCTTACTTCGCAAGAATTCATATTTATTTCGTTTATCCTCACCTTGTGGACATGAAATCTGGCTTAATTCATATGCTTCTATTCCTATCTTTTTTTTTCCTAGAAGGATTCCACCAGATTCCTCGTCCCTATTGTGTAATTGACGATAAGATGCCATTTCTGAGATAATTCCATCAGGAATAAGCAGAGATGTGCCATCCTTAAAAATAATTTTTCTCATTTATCAGTCAAACCTCTTAATGCATTCAGTATAATCATCTATTTCTCAATAAATTGGCATCAATTCACATCCCAAAGATTGTGCTTTAGAAAGTTCACCACACCAGGTATAAGAATAGTTTCCCTGTTTCTTTTTATCCACAAAATTCACGATAAAATAATGAAGAAAGGTATAAACAAATCTTCTAATTTCAAATGCAGAATAGGGAATAAATGTAGACTGACATCCTGCTTCTCTCCGAAATTGAGAGTCTGCATTATTTATAGTACAGTACTTAAACCTTAAGCTTTCATCAAATAAAATGCGTTGAACATCTTGCTGCGTTTGTATAATCAATGCATGCCCCGCCAGGCAATATGGTTCGACCCATAATACAATAACAGGTATCTTTAACGCACCCTCATATTTCATTCGATAAATGAGCCTTTCCAGCTTCCAATCAGCAGCTGCAATAAATAAACATTCCATCTGGTTCACGTTAACTAAATAATCATGTAAATATTTTTCACCGGTCATTTGAAAATCAGATATATCCATAGACGGCTCATGGCAAGTTAATTTCTGCATCACTGCGTTTGCCTTTGGCCGATATAAGTATTTGTATCCACATAAATGCCGCGCAATATTTTCTGGATTGATAACATCCTCGTCAATAAGAGACAATTTTGTTACGCCATATTCTGCCAAACCTTTTGCTAAATAACTCCCCAAAGATCCAATACCGATTATACCAATATCATTCATACCCGTTTTACTCCCCATGCCGCCCCTTCTAAAAAGCCTTGAATGACTCAAATCTTCAACTTTATACTTGACGACATTCTGAGACTTGCCATGCAAAAATGCCCATTTAGCAGGAAATTTTCCTTTCCTAAACCCATTTCTTACTAAAGGAGCTATTGGCGTATGCTTAATCATAAAAAGAAATTTTTTATCATTATCTAAAGGAATTGATAATAGAATATAAGCGCCATCTTCAAGATGTTTTGATACAAATGCTCGATATATAGTATCATCTTTGGCAAAAGATTGGATTAGGTTATACCAATCCAAATTTGTTTCAGGAAACGGAGGATATATAGCACTTTTTAAAGGAACATATAAGCCATTTATTAAGCCTCGTTTTCCAGTATCCCCAATAGCCCTTCATTCCATCCACCATATGTGATAGAATCGTTTTAATTGCAGCACTGTTATCTGCAATTAAAAGACGACTTCTCCTTGTATCTGAGGTCTTACGAAAAATACTAATGGTATGAACGGTCTGCATACGACAAACAAAACTATGCACTTTAATCTTGCAACAATGATTACTATCCAATTCCCAATATGAAGCTATTTCATCAATAAAATCTTTTTTGTTATCCTCATGCAAACCAGAAAGAAATATATCCCTAGCATAAGATACAGTAGTTACAATTAAATCAACAGGGTTATTATAGTCAGGAATAGATGTTGTCTTATCAAAAACACATATGTAGTGATTACCATAAACATGAGGAAGTGGCTTACTAATTCCGTTGAAATCATCCTCCGAAATTTGAATCAACGGAAAAGACTCTGGAAAACACTCATCTAAATATACATTAAAATGATAGCTTTTTTTATCTTCTTTGAAAGAAACCTTTACCACTGTCTCCTCAGCAAAATAACATGATATACCTATATATGCAAACTTTTCTATAATAGAATTACGCTGATCTTCCGTCATGCTTTAAAATCCCCGGTGCACTAGTTCTCTCATACCTATACTCATCATTAGGATTCGACCTCTTTCCTAATGGGAATCGGCTCCCAAATTCTTCACGTAAAATAACAGAACCATCATACCCATCGTCAGACTGAATGGCAGAATCCAAAGAATAAATCAACCGCTTAAGACTTTCTTTGATTTCTTTTTTCTGATTATCAGTTTTACTTTCAAATAAATTTTCATAAGGTTCAACTGGCTTCGTACAGCTGAAGCTAGTATGCAAGACAGTTGAAATCCCCTGAACCGTATTTCTCAAAGAAATTTCATCTCTACCATCATAGTCTGAAAATGAATCAACAACTAATATAGTAATTTCAATCCCTTTTAATGGGACATGGTTATAATCTTTCCATGCTTTTAAATATTTAACAAGACGGCGCAACTGCTCCGAATTCATTTTAACTTTATCAATGAACCAATCCGTAAAAGCCTTGGGGTCACTAATTGTCCACCCCTTAGATTTATGAGCTAAATATGCCTTATTCTCTTTTACTATATAAATTGGCAAATCAATATGATAATTATTGGCATATTTAACACGTACACATGTATTTTTGTCCATAGTATGACAAGATGTACGATTATCAACAGCAGATTTCACCCAACTATGCGCTGTATATACAGCAGGATAATCATCCAGGCTATCTTCTTCATATCCTTGCAAGTATACACCATCATCCATGTCATACTCATCGTTAAGAGGATTTACAGTGGTTTTCATAGAAAATGACCCTTGCCAACAAAATTTAGGCTGCTTTTTATCATTATCTGAAAACCATTTTTTTATATCCCTGCGGATGGCATCACGACTTGTTTTCAGAAAATCAGTCTTACTGGAACTAAGCGTGATATTGTCATTAAATTTTAAAAACAAAAAATGCACATCTGCCATTGCAACCAGTCTCCTTTAACATATGATTCAAAAAAGACAACATAGTATGTATCCAGCATACTACTTTAAGTATATTTTTGCAATATTGAATATCATTGTAGCAACAGCTATTTAAGTCGTCAAAAAAATTTTCCTCTACGTGGCGATGAGCATCAACTTCCCGCTTTAAGTATAAACTCAAAAACTTTCGTATATTCTCAATCTCTAAAGTAAGCGGAAAATAAATCGGTGGATTTAATCTTCTGGCTGTTTGTGAGACAATAGGCTCATCAGACAGGATAAATTAGACAAATTAGAGTTTCTCCCATTTTGTCTAAAAACTCTAATTTATCCTATTCAGTAAGGAGGATATTTTGGGATACTCAAAAAATTACACACGAAATAAGAATGAAACACTGGATGCAGATCATCGCGCAGCGCCAGAGTGGCTTAACGGTGAAGGAGTTCTGTGCGCAGCAGGATATCCCTATCAAGCAGTATTACTACTGGCAACATAAACTCCGTATTCGTTTCGCACCGGCACAGGCGCCGGAAACTAAAAAGGAGGAAGTCCCCACACTGGTCCCTCTTTCGGCGGCGATTCCCGTCCAGGATTCCCTCATTGTGCAGTGTGGTGCGTTTTCCCTGGAAGTGACGGAGCATACTTCTGAAAGGCTGCTGCAAAAGACGCTGCAACTACTGCAGAAGGTGAATGCTTGATAGATTTGCATATTTCAGCAGAACATGTCTTCATCGCCTGTGGCTATACGGACATGCGCAAGTCCATTGACGGGCTCAGTGCCATCATCGTCCAGCAGTTCCAGATGGATCCGTTCCAGCCTTCGCTTTTCCTGTTTTGCGGCCGTCGCCGGGACCGGTTCAAGGCCCTGCTCTGGCAGGGTGACGGTTTCCTGCTCCTCTACAAACGCTTTGAAAAAGGAAGGCTGCAGTGGCCGAGGACACCGGATGAGGTTCGGGAACTCACACCACAGCAGTACCGCTGGCTCATGGAGGGGCTGTCCGTTGAACAGCCCCGGGCCGTGCAAAAGATTACGCCGAAAACGGTTTTGTAAAACAGCCGAAACCCTGTATAAACGCTAGGGTTTTCGGCTGTTTTATGGTACAATGGATTTATCACAAATCCGTAAGATTGAGGTGCCGTATGACAGATATCCGTGAACAGGAAATGCAGGGGAAAATCGATGAATTGACCG
>ULNF01012407.1_pt1 | contig 13072 bp, 18 predicted proteins | sample 1951851 | NCBI WGS metagenome assembly ULNF01 (sample SAMEA4835570, study PRJEB28245) | human gut metagenome | biome: gut microbiome; material: fecal sample | place: Denmark | collected 2008 | reverse complement strand
TTCAAATATACACTCCTGCTATATTCTTTCAGATAGCGTAAATGTCTTTGTCCCCATACGCCGATAAACCTCTGTTCTTCCTCCGGCAAGGTAAGACAGGGGATAAGATAATCCCCATGTCTGATATAAGTGCCGCCCATTTCTTCAAATATTGTTTTCTTCATTATCTGTTCCACCTTTCTTATCGTTCTCTATCCATAGTTTTTTTCTTAACTGACCGTTTTGGTTGCTGTCTGCCTTCCTGCTGATAGCGGTGTAGCTTTTCCAGTACGCTCGCTTTTTTCGGCTGTTCTAACGGTTTCTCTTTCTTCTGTTCCGTCTGATTTTTCCATACCCTTAGTTCTTCGTTGTATTCTATAATCAATTCTTCTGCCTTGTTATAAACCTTCTGAAAGGCTTGCACATTCGGATAACCTTCCCGTTTTACTATCTGTTCCAAACTCTTGTGCAAACGCTTTTCCAAATCCTCTAACAGTTCAATTCGCCCTTCCAGAGATTTTCGCTCTTTGCCTTTAAATAATCCTCGCAGCTCTGACAGTTGTTTTTTTTACGAAAAATCAAGCCAAAATCTGATTATCCCTTGAAAACACTGTATCCACGGGCATTTCAGACAGGTCAAAACCATCTCATTTACTACGATTTTACTACTGTTGAGTGAGCCTTGACACGCTGAAAGACCACGAAATGCCAAGATACGGGTACAGTACCCGTCAATCGGGGCCTCCGCCCCGTGACCATATAACTGAATACAGACCGGCCATCTGCCTGGGCAACGCCATGGGTAACACAAACCTGTGGCGTTTTTTTATGCCCTGCCGGGGGCACGCAAAACTGTATAAAAACGGGTGGGAAATCCCCTGTTTTTTCGCCTGTGGGCGGCGCAAATGAAGCCGCCCATATTCTTTCCCTCATGGGAGGCCGGGCGGCGATACAGGGGCGCAAACCCGCCGAAACGAACACTTTTCAAAACCGAAGGAAGGAGGTATCCAACATGGCGGTATTCCGCATTGAGAAAACCCGCGATTACACGGTGATGTCCAACCATCACCTGCGGGACAAGTCGCTCTCGTTGAAAGCGAAGGGCCTTCTCTCCCTCATGCTCTCCCTGCCGGAGGAGTGGGACTATACCACCAAGGGGCTGGCCCGGATCTGCAAGGATGGCGTTGACAGTATCTGCGCCGGGGTGCGGGAGCTGGAGGAACACGGGTATGTGATCCGCCAGCGGGTCCGCAACCCCAACGGCCAGCTCGGCGCCATCGAGTACACCATCCTGGAGAAGCCCCGCCAACCTGAACCAGGAAAACCTGAACGGGAAAATCCAGTCCTGGATAATCCTGAACAGGCTTCCCCTGTCTTGGGAGAACCTGAACAGGGAAACCCCGCACAATTAAATACTAAAGAATCAAGTAAAGAAAAATCAAAAAAAGATCTATCAAGTACGGAAGGATCAAATCCTATCCTATCAAGCCCCCAAACCCCCAGGGGCTCGGATAGGGCCGGACGGGATTGGATGCGGGAACGGGAGAACTACCGGGAATTGATTTTGGAGAACATCGAGTATGACTACCTCATCCAGAGCCATCAGCTTGACCGGGACCGCCTGGACGAGCTGGTGGAGCTCATGGTGGACACGGTATGCTCCCGCCGGGAGACCATCCGCATTGCCGGGGACGACTACCCGGCGGAGGTGGTCAAGTCCCGGTTCCTGAAGCTGGACAGCTCCCACATCGAGTATGTGCTGGACCGGATGCGGGAGAACACCACCTATGTCCGCAATATCAAGAAATACCTGCTGGCCGCTTTGTATAACGCCCCGGCCACCATCGGCAGTTACTACACTTCCCTGGTGAGCCATGACCTGTACGGCGGCGGAGAAAGGAGGTAGTGCCTATGCAGGAAGAAATCACCCAGGGCGCGGTCTCCCTCTCGGTGGAGGCGGGCAAGATGACCGCGGACCTGCTCCAAAAGGCCCTAAAGAAGGTGCTGGAGGAGATGCAGAAAAAGCCCTCCCAGCGCACCCTCCGCCAGGGGAAACAGACCCTTCACCAGCTCAAACAGCATGGGGCCTCCCTGACCAACATTGAGATCACGGAGCAGAACATCAAGGCGTTTTCGGCGGTGGCGAAGAAGTACGACATCGACTATGCCCTGAAGAAGGACCCCCACACCGAGCCCCCGCACTACTATGTGTTTTTCAAGGCGAAGGACAAGGACCAGCTCCAACCGGCTTTCAAGGAGTTCACCGCCATGACCCTGGACCGGGAGAAGCGCCCCACCATCCGGGAGCGGCTGGCCCAGGCCCAGGAACAGACCAAGACCAAGCACCGGGAACGGGAGAAGGTCAAGGCCAAGGACCGGGAGGTGGCGCGATGACCGGCAAGGTGAAGAAGCTGGTGCTGCTCAACCTCCCGTATCTCATTTTCGTGTATCTCTTTGACAAGCTCTGCCAGGGTGTGCGGCTGGCGCCTGGGGCAGACGCCTCGGAGAAGCTGCTCCACATCGGACAGGGCTTTTCGGCAGCCTTTGCCAGTCTGGTGCCCAGCTTCCATCTGGTGGATCTGTGTGTGGGCGCCGCCGGTGCGGTGCTGATCCGGCTGGGCTGTGTAAATCGAAGCTGAAGGAGGGGCATAGTTGAACGGAGTAGAGTTGCTTTTGATTGCAGTCGGTCTTGCGATGGATGCTTTTGCCGTTTCTGTGGGCAAAGGATTAACTATTCAAGGACAATGTAAAAAAGCGTGTATTGTAACCGGCCTGTATTTTGGCGGCTTTCAGTCAATTATGCCCCTTCTCGGCTTTTTATGTGGGGAAACCGTAATTCAGTACATCGCGCCTATCTCTCGTATTCTGTCTTTCATTCTATTGACTCTGATAGGTTTGAATATGCTGAGAGAAACAATAAAAGAAACGTCCACATCGAACTCTGCATCGATTGCCGCAAAGGTAATGATCCCCGCTGCCATAGCAACAAGCATTGACGCATTTGCGGTAGGTGTCACATTTGCGGCATTGAAAGTAAATGTAGCGATGGCTGTTTTGCTGATTGGCTGCACTGCATTTCTTTTTTCCGGTGCGGGAGTAAAAATCGGAAGTATATTTGGCAACCGCATGGAAAAGAAGGCAGGGATTATAGGTGGACTTATTCTTATCGCAATCGGGGTGAAAATCCTCGTTACTGGATAAGAGAAAGGACCATTGAAAAAATGGTAGATAAAGATACCACTATAAGAATTTTGGGGTATGCGAAAAACGGTTTTTTACAAAACGGCTATCAGGGCACTTCACTTGCGAACATTTGCGGACAGGCTGGAGTGACAACCGGCGCTTTATATCATCGCTTTCCAAGCAAGGATGCACTGTTTCGTGCTGTTGTTGAACCAGCATCCAATGAACTATTAGAAAACCTGATATGTCCCCAGGAAAATGTCAATGCTATTATTCCTGAACCATGCTTGACCTTTACCTATACCTACTGGGATGTGTTCAGGACGATTGTTCGATGTAAGGATGCCCCCTTCTATGCTGAATTTCACAAAATGCTATCCGATACATTGTATCAACGATTATTACAGTGTAGAGGGGAACTATCTCGACAAGCGCATCTGCCATTCTTCTTGTCCAAAGCATATTTGGCTGGGTTTTTAGAAATTATCCGTTGCAACTACGATTTTGAAACAGCGCAGAGAAGCATCCAGATAATGGATAAATTTATGCTTCTTTAGATTGGGGGGAAACCTTGAAACTCCGAGCGTCGGGAGAAGATTACCTGGAGGCTATCCTTGTTCTCCAAAGGCAAAAGGGCATGGTGCGCTCCGTGGATGTTGCCCGGCACCTGGAGGTGTCAAAGCCCAGTGTTAACGCCTTCTGCGTCAAGTGCTGCCGTTTTCGCTCCGACCGCAGTTTCCATGCAAATAAATCAAGCGGATTGTTCACTGCACATCACCTCTACTTCATTTTAGGATGTGCTACCGCTCACTTAAATAACCATGTAAATCATGTTATATGATGTCTAATTCATATTTTGAGAGTAAAGGAAGATATGGATGAGAACAGCAGGGACAAGGAGGTTAAAATAAGGCGGGGTTCGTCACTTATGTGCCAGCCCTCCCCGCCATCTCGAAAAATATTCAAATAACGAAGTAGCGAGCCACGCTCATGGAAGTGAGCTGTGGCTCGCTTTTTATATATCAGGGCTCACCCATATTGTTTCCCGCTCTTTTGAGCGCCGGCGCCTGGGTGTGGGATGCCGCTCCCCGCCCCGTTTCGTTCCGACCCACTGGCCTGAACGAAACGAAAGGAGCTTATCTATGAGCGGCAAGAAATTTACACATAATCCCCCCGCAGCGAAGCCAAAACGGCCCTCCGCTGAACGAGTAGTGAGCGAAAGGGGAAGAAAAGAACTGCCTCCCGGCACGAAGGGAGGTGAGAATTTGAAACCTGACCGCCACTACGAGCACAAGCAGCACGCCTTTGACAGCTACTGCAAGAAGGTGCTGAAATACGAGGCGTACAACGGCTATCGTGAGATCAGCCGCCGCCAGAAGTGTGAGGCACTGTTCAGCGAACTGTCGGAGGAGGAATTGGCCCAGCTTGCGGTTTATGACCGCTACTCCTGGGAGTACACGGCCTTCCCTGTGGGAGGGGCTGTGATCCTAATCGAGGATGACCGGCTGGCCGAGGCGCTGAACGCCCTGCCCCAGGATAACCGGGACATCTTCCTGATGTACTGGTTCCTGGACATGGCAGACCGCGAGATTGCCGAGTACATGAACATGGCCCGCCGGACGGTCAACACCCGCAGGCAGAAAGCCTATCGGCTGCTGAAGGAGCTGATGGGAGGTGAAGCGGATGATTAAATCTGCGTGCACGCGGGCGTCGCTGATCCCTTATCCGGTGATCGCCGCCGCTGTCGGAGGCAACCCCGAAGCGGTGAACCGGGTAGTCCGGCACTATTCCGGCTACATCGCCGCGCTGTCTACGAGGACAAGCTATGACCTTGACGGTTTTCCTCGTCCCCAGGTAGATGAAGATTTGCGCCGGCGGCTGGAAACGAAGCTGATTATCTCCATCCTGGGCTTTGACCTGAACTGACCCAGGGCCGGGCGCTGCGTGTTTCCCCCCTTTCCACGCGGTGCCCCTATATAGCTCCTTGACAAAGAAAGCCCGGCGGGAGGCCTCCGGTGCAGTATAAGGCAGACGGATACGATCTGTCTGCGTTGAGCCGGTCGGCCGGTGCGCCATGACCCTGTTGCAAGTCCGCAGGACGGGACCCCTACCAAACAGGAGAGCGATGAACACCGGGCCGCAAAACAGGTGTGGCAGCCTGTGGGCGAGGACGCGCAGGCAGGATAATGAGACTCGCGCATTGGACGCCCGCAAAGCATCGTGCGCCGCACCCATCAGCATGGGCCGGGGTGAAATTCCCGTGGAGCTGTGCCAGCAGCCATCCGTTTTCTGCCTCTTATTTTTTGCAACACCGTCCTCTGAAAGGGGACGCGCAAATTTACAGGAGGTGTTGTATTTGAACACGAACGATATTCCTATCTGGCAAAAATACACGCTTTCCATCGAGGAGGCGTCCAGATATTTTCGCATTGGGGAAAAGAAGCTCCGCAGGTTAGCCGAGGAAAACCCTGACGCCAACTGGCTCATCATGAACGGCAACCGCCTCCAGATCAAGCGCAAGCAGTTTGAGAAAGTCATCGACGAGCTGGAGGTTATTTGACGAAGCCGGCTGACAATGAGCCCAGGGCGCGGTATAATAATGATAGCGTATCGAGGCTCATTCCAGCGATGGAAGGGAGCTTTACATCATGTCAGAGAAAAGACGCGATAGCAAAGGTCGAATTTTAAGAACTGGAGAGAGCCAGAGAAAAGACGGAAGATACGCTTACAAGTACACGGACGCCTGCGGTAAAACTCAATTCGTGTATGCCTGGAAACTGGTGCCCACCGACAAGACCCCCACGGGCAAGCGGGATGATGTTTCGCTCCGTGAGAAGGTGAAGGAGATCCTTCGTGACATTAACGATGGGATCGACACCATCGGCAAGAAGATGACGGTCTGCCAGCTTTACGCCCGGCAGAACAGCCATCGGAAGAATGTCAAGCGGAGCACCGAGAAGGGCCGGGAATACCTGATGTCCGTTCTGAAAAGCGACCCCCTGGGCTCCCGAAGCATTGACACGGTGAAGCTCTCGGACGCCAAGGAATGGGCCATCAGGATGAGCGAGAAGGGCTATGCCTACAAGACCATCAACAACTGGAAACGGTCTTTGAAAGCGGCCTTTTACACGGCGATTGAGGATGACTGCATCCGAAAAAACCCGTTCAACTTCGCTATGGACACGGTCCTGGAGGATGACACGGAGGAAAAAGTCGCGCTGACCCAGGAACAGGAGGACCGCCTCCTGGCCTTCGCCGGCAGCGATCCGGTCTACCGGAAGTATTGCGATGAGATCATCGTTCTGCTGGGGACCGGCCTCCGCATCTCCGAGTTGTGCGGCCTGACGGTGGATCTGGATTTTGAGAACCGCCGGATCGATGTGGACCACCAGCTTCTGCGGGACAGCGAGCTCGGCTACTATGTGGATGCGCCCAAGACCAAGAACGGCGTGCGGCAGATCCCCATGAGCGAGAAGGTCTACCAGGCATTGAAGCGGGCGGTGAAGAACAGGGGCAAGGCCGCCCCGGTCAATATCGGGGGTTACACCAACTTCCTGTTCCTCAACCAGAGCGGCCTTCCCAAAACGGCGTCCTGCTACGAGAGCATGTTCCAGGGGCTTGTCAGGAAGTACAACAAGCACCACAAGCCTGATGAGGCCCTGCCGAACATCACGCCCCATACCATGCGGCACACTTTCTGCACTCGGCTTGCCCAGGCTGGAATGAACCCCAAAGACCTGCAATACATCATGGGACATTCCAACATCACCATGACGCTGAACTATTACGCTCATGCGGATTACGCCTCTGCAAAGGCGGCGATGGACAAGCTGGCGGCTTAGTAGTAAGGCCGGTTTTCTACTACGGTTTTACTACTTTTGACCGCCAAATGAGGCTCCGATATGCCATGATATGCGGGGTATCTTCCGAAACGCAAAATGCCGGAAATGCTTGATATTCCAAGCAATTCCGACATTTGCGAAGTGGTGCCAAGATAATCAGAAAATCGGTAGAACTTTTCAAAGAAGAAATATCCTGCTGTGTGCGTTTTATCTCTATTGACTGTCTCTGCAATTCATACATGACCTTCTGCATATCTTTCCACTCTTGCAAATCAATCTTTGGCACAGGTCTTGGTGGCAGTTTAAATTTGAAAATTACTTCCTGTAAAAAATCTTTCGCACCTCGGATAATCTGACGGAACATATCCGGCAGCCAACCGTGTGTCCTGATAGATTGTAACGTTTCATCTGTGATTTTTTCCTGCTTGATCTTCAAAATATTTTCTTCTGGAACACCTTCGACTAATGCCACATCAACTGTCCGATTCCATTCCTGCCTTGCCGCATTGTCTGCCTTTATCTCCTCTGCTTTCGGATTGTTCTTTCCTATTTTCTTGGTTGCCAGATATACGCCGCCTTGTTGGAATACGGATAGTTTTTCTGATTCCTCTTTTACATATCGGTTGATCGTATCGGTAAACAGTTCCTTGACTTCTTTGGTAAAGGCTTTGTTCTTAAACCATTCATCCTTTTTCGTGAAGATATGGCTTTCATAAACTTCCCCTTTGGAGATAATACTGCATCCCGCCCGAAGATTGCCCAGCTCGTCTAAAACCTCCTTCTTTGTGCGTCTATGCTTCCCCTGCTCATCATAAAACATATTTCGGGTAGCTATCTTTACTTCGGTCTGTTCCAACATTTTCCGTTCACTGAATACCAGATGAATATGATAATTCGTCTTTGCCTTGTTGTGATGAAGGGCAGCACTGCACTCCACCCCATATCTTTTATGAAAACTCTCCGTAAAAAGCCTTACCACATCATCTGCCCTGTACTGAACAAAACTTTCAGGAAGTGCAATGATAAACTCACGCCCTTCAATACATTTCCCTGCTGAACCACTCGCCTTAAAATCCACCTGATTTTCTCTTGCAAGATTTTTCCAAAACTCCGGTGTTGCCCCTTCTGTCTGATAGGTCGCATAGAGATATTCCTGCCGTTTCGGATTGGAGATATAATCAATCCTTCCTGCCACATCGGACAGCTTGCTTTGTCTGATAAATGAATGTCTGCCTATAAGCATCCTCCTTCCCCGGCTCTCGCCGACTTTATTGTGAGTAGGTGCATAGGCACCTGTTTACGAACCTATCCGCCTGTCGGCGGTTTGCTCCCGGCAGGGCGAAATATACAGAGCATAAAACTTTAGTTTTGTGCGATGGGTGTATTTCGCTCTCAAACGCCGAGGGCTATTTTTGTATTACATAATCTGATTACTACTCAGACTTGCGATTTCATATATGGGCGTATCCGCCCTTTTTCTCTGCCCGTATCCGGGCTGCTTTTTCTATGACTGACAGCAGATGATCTACGGTACTTTCTTCCCATCCGGCAAGCCAAATCAGAGTTTTTTCCTCTACTTTTGTCAGTTCCACTCTTGCCAGTACCTTGTTCATTTTTTGTATCTGTCTGCCCTCCATCTCATAAAATAAATCATTCACATTTCTGCTTTCTCTTTCCGGCTGCTTTAACATCCGCAATACTCCTTTCCTGCCTTGTCTGTTATTTACAGGGGTGTGCCACACCCCTGTCCTTATCATCAAGGAAGAATTACCAACAGAAACTCTCCAACACTCCTCGTCTGTCCAGATATTCTTTTCTTGCCCGTTCCCGTTCTTCCTCTGTCGGTGCAGTTTTTGATTTTCCAAAAAGGTCACGCATGACCATCCTGTCCAACTTTTTCTCCAACTCCTTCTTAATTTCTTTCTCGCAACTCTCATCTTCCATCAAGTGAAAACGGAGTAGCTGCATAAATAATTCCTGTGATATTTGCACATTTCTCATCGTATCCCATCCTCTCCGTGACGGTATGTGACAGTTGTGACGGTTATTTTAATACCGCCCCCGCTGTCAAAAATACCGTCACAACCGTCACCAACTGTCACGCTGTTTCCGTATCATCTTTCCAAAACCGTATTTTTCTTCCATCATGGGTGCGGTTGCTCTTATAATAAATGCCATGCTCCGCATACAACCTCCCTGAAAGAACATTCAGTTTTCGTGTGATGACATGGGGCTGAATTTCTACCTTTATCAGCGAAACCAGTTCCGTTGCCGAGCCTTCCCAAAAGGATTTATCCTTCATAACAAGTTCGGCAATCTCATCCAGTAAAGGCTCCGGCGGTTCTTTCCACAATTCGGTTTCTGCCCTTTGTAGTTCCCACAATAAGGTTTCTGTGTTGCGGATAAGGTATAGCTTTTGGTCTTGCTGATCCCTGCCCGATACTTCTAAAGTTGCGGCATTGCCTGTCCGTTTTTCTTTCTGAAGGAGAAACGCCCCATCCGCCGCACCGAGCAGTCCGCTTGTTCCCGAAATCATATCAAACTTATCATCCGCCGTCTGTTTCCTTGTGTGGTGTACGAGCAGGATACAAAGACCGTGGGCATCTGCAAAACTTTTCAGTCTTGCCATAATCTGATAATCATTTGCATAGCTGTAATTATCTCCGCCAACTTCCCGCACCTTTTGGAGCGTATCAATGATAATCAACCTTGTGTCTGCGTGTTCCGCTACAAACCTTGCAAGCTGTTCATCCAGTCCTTTCCCCAGCTGGCTGGCAGAAACAGAAAAGAAAAGATTGTCAGCACTCTCCGTTCCAAACATCCGATACAGACGTTCCTGTAAGCGGCGGTAATCATCTTCAAGGGCGAGATACAGTACCGTTCCTTTTCGGGTAGTATAATTCCAAAGCGGCGTGCCTGTGCTGACGTGATAGGCAAGCTGTGCCATCAGGAAACTCTTTCCCAGTTTGGGTGAACCTGCAAAAATATAAGTGCCGGGGTAGAGCAGACCGTCAATCAACGGCGGCTTGCTCTGGTACTGGGTGTCAAACAGTTCATTCATGGAAACTGCTTTGAGATAGAAGGGGTCTAAACTCAACTGCATTTCTCTCTGCATTTCCTCAAAACTCTTGATATTTTCCTCATACTCGGATATACTATTTTCAGCGATTTTTTGAATTGGCTGCCTTTCATCTGCGCCAATAGATGGATTAAAGGCAGTCTTTTCTTTGTTATTCTTCATTCTCATCCTCTCCTTTCAGACCGCCAAGAATAATGGCAATCAATTCAATTACATTCATCAGTTCCTCATCCACGCTGTTCCCCGCTTCAATCCTTTTTAACTCTGTAAGGACAGCGGCAAGTTCCAGTTTGAGTGCCTTATACACTCTCGGATTGCCCTGTACCACCACATCCTGATTCAGACAGCGGCGGTAACAGTATTCCTGTTTGGGCAGCCCCGATAAGGCAACCGCCTTGTTGATGCGTTCATTTTCTTCGGGAGATACCCGAAATCCTACTGTGATGTTTCTCCAACGGTTTTTGTTATCCCTGTTCTTAGCTGACATTTGCAATCTCTCCTTTCCCTAAATCATCTAATCTATCTGCCATTTCCGTCTGTTTTGACGGGAACAGATGAGCGTACTGGTAGGTGATGTCAATGCTTTCATGCCCCACACGGTCTGCAATCGCCACCGCCGAAAATCCCATATCAATGAGCAGACTGATGTGGCTGTGCCGTTACGGTATAATAACGACAAACGGAAAAAGCCTTTATTTTCAAGGGGTTTGAGCGTTTGCCGTCATTTATTCAATTCCTTTTCCAAGTTGAAATGTGACGAGAAAATTATCGAAAAAAGGAGGCTGTTTCATTAACGACAAAATTTAATAGCGCCAGCGGTCCGGTACATTGCCGGATCGCTGATTGCCGTGGGCGTTTCACTTTTACAGGTGGGCGTCCTTTTTTCATACCCATTTTCAGGAGAAAGGAGATTCACATGGAATTAAACGAAATGGAAAAACGGCTGCTGTTTCAGGTGGAAGGCGACTATCAATCCAAAATCCTGAATGAACTTTATATGACCGCCCGGTACACAAAGAATCTCGAACAGCGGAAGGCAGCGGAAAATCTGATGGCAAAAGTTCGCGTCCTGACGGATGCCGAGTGCATGGACATCGTGCGGGATATTCAGAAGAATTACCGTCTGCCCTACCCGCCCCGGACGATCGGGGAAAAGATTGCCGAGGCCAGACAGCAATCCGGCGCAGAGAAATTGAAGGGGCATGACATCATGGCGCTGGAACGCTTTGACCCGGAGGTAAGGCACATGATCGTCTTTGATGTGCTGTCTTATGATTCCCCTGTGGGTGACAGGGGCGATAAGATGCGCCTGTTCCTGACGGATGCCGGCTATCAGAAATTCTTAGACAGCCAGGAACGGGGCGAAGTCAAACTGAAAAACCATGCGAAGGTTTCAGGCGGGCACCTCCACTATGACCGCAGGGACCGCGCCTTGTAACGGAAATAACCGGAGAAAGGAGGCTGTGAAATGGCTGTATTCCGGGTAGAAAAAACGAAGGACTTCACGATCATGTGCAACCACCATCTGCGCAATACGGAACTGTCCTTAAAGGCAAAGGGGCTTCTCTCCCTCATGCTGTCGCTGCCGGAAGATTGGGATTATACCACAAAGGGACTCGCCCATATCTGTAAGGACGGTGTGGATTCGATCACTACCGCCCTGAAGGAGCTGGAGCGGCACGGGTATCTCACCAGGCAGCGCCTCCGCTATGAGAACGGGCAGCTCGGAGATATTGAATATACCATCCATGAAAAGCCTGTAAACGCTGAAAAACAGACGTTTCCACCTAAACGGGAAAATCCAAGACAGGTAAATCCAGGACAGGCAAAACCTGAACAGGTGGAACCAGGACAGGAAAATCCCGCACAATTAAATACTAATCCACAAAGAACTAAAAAATCAAAAACGGATATATCAAGAACCCATCAATCAATCTATCCAGCAGAGCCGGAGGCGGCAGGCCGCCCGGATGGGATGGATCGGATTGGATTGATAGACGCATACAGCAAAATCATCAAAGAAAATATTGAGTATGACTGTATGGTCTCCCGGTATGGGAAAGAACGCTTAGACGAGACCGTGGAGCTTATGCTTGAAGTGGTTTTATCCAAACGCCCCTTTATCCGTATCGCCGGGGATGATTTTCCCAGGGAGGTGGTAAAGGGCCGTTTCCTGAAGATCAATTCCGGCCACCTGGAGTATGTCTTTGACTGTATTGACAAGAACACTACAAAAGTCGGGAATATCAAGGCATACCTGCTGGCGGCGCTGTATAATGCCCCGGCAACAATGGACAGTTATTACCGTGCCGAGGTCAACCATGACCTGTACGGCTGTTAGGCGCCTCTGGGCGTCTTTTTTCATCACGGAAAGGAGGCGGGGCACGATGAAAAGAAATACTGTGCCGGCACGATGCCCGGCGTAACCAAAGAACAGATTCAGGCGGCGCGGGAGGCGGACCTGTTCGCATACCTGCAGTTCCATGAGCCTGGGGTACTGAAACGGGACGGGCCCAATTACCGGCACAAGGAACATGACAGCCTGGTCTATGTAACCGGGAAAAGGTACTGGTACTGGAACAGCCGGGGCCGGAGTATCAACGCCCTAGATTATCTGATCCAGATTCGGGGCTATGGGCTGGTGGATGCGGTCCATACGCTGGTAGGCGGAGAAATCCAGCAGGCACCGGCCTATCGGAGTGCAACAGAAAAAGCCCATGTGCAGAAAGAACCGGAGAAGAAACCTTTTTCTCTCCCCTGGGTCAGACGGTGTGCTACCTCTGCTGTTTCCTATTTACAGCGGCGCGGGATCAGCTCTGATGTGATTGGCCGGTGTTTCCGGAAAGGGCTGTTCTATGAGGCACGGTATCATGGCGAGCCGGTCTGTGTGTTTGTGGGAAAGGATGAAGCCGGCAAAGCGAAGTTTGCCTGTATGCGGAGCATTACCGGCAATCTCAGAAAAGATGTTTACGGCAGCGACAAGGAATAC
>ULNF01016861.1_pt1 | contig 13107 bp, 10 predicted proteins | sample 1951851 | NCBI WGS metagenome assembly ULNF01 (sample SAMEA4835570, study PRJEB28245) | human gut metagenome | biome: gut microbiome; material: fecal sample | place: Denmark | collected 2008 | reverse complement strand
AGACCCGCCATAATCGCGATGGCTGTATCAAATACTTCTACATTTCTCGTCGAATCCTCAATCGAAACATCTTTTTTCATATAGGATCCAAACGTGATCAAAATTCCCATGGCAATCGACAGGGAATAAAACATCTGTCCCATCGCCGCAACCACAGTCATCCAGGAAAAATTCTTCACATTCGGTACCAGAAAATATTTCACACCTTCCAATGCACCCGGACGCGTTACCGAATAAATTGCAATAATCACGGACAACACGATCAGAATCGGCATCATGAATTTCGATACGCGCTCGATTCCGTTACGCACACCCGCATAAATGATCGCCAGCGTAAACAGTGCAAATACCGTAAAACAGATTTCCGTAGATGCTCCGTTTGAAATAAAATCGGAAAAATAGCCGTCTGCTGCCAGCTTCTGACCATTTCCTTTGATATATTCAACCAGATATTTGATGACCCAGCCACCGATGACGGAATAATACGGTACAATCAGCACAGGAATGATCGCGTTGATCCAGCCGCCTGCAGACAGCCATTTCGATTTGCCGAAAGAGGAAAAGGCTCCGACCGGGCTCTTTTTCGTCATGCGCCCAATCGCGGTTTCCGCTACAATCATGGTATAGCCGAAGGTCAACGCCAGCAAAATATAAATCAGCAGGAAAATGCCGCCTCCGTACTTTGCTGCCAGATACGGAAATCTCCAGATATTTCCCAGCCCTACAGATGCTCCCGCAGCCGACAGGACATATCCGAGTTTGCCGGAAAAGCTGCTTCTTTTGTTATGTTCCATTTTCAGTCTCTCTCCTTTTTGTGAAATACGTTTTTACTATACCATACTTTCATCAAAAAGGATTCCTAAATTTTCGGAGTATTTTTATGCATTTATGCGGATTTTTTCTTTTCAACTGCCGATCTGATGCGTCCGGATACCCTGCTTTTTCTACGACAGCATCTTCATAAAATAGTTTTCGTAGAAAAATACAAAGACAAAAAAAGATAAAACGTTGTAGGGGGAAGTATGGGCATAGATTATGTGGGATGCACATGGGTAAAGCTCCCATTTAATATCTTTAAAAGCTGATCCTTTTTCTTTCGATAGAATCTGGTGCGTTTCATGTATCGTGGAATTCGAATTCCATAAATACGCATAAATTCCAACACCTCTGCTAAATCAAAGGATTTTCTATCTGACCAATCCGTGTATCTTCTATGCTGAATCAGCCATACACCGATTATATAATAATCCAATGCGTCCATATCATCTTCACTTTGGATATCATGACCACAAAAGAAACGATAGTCTATCGGTGCTTTTACGTAAAGATTATGCAAGCGTTCACTTGATGCTTTAATATCTTCTCTCGTCCAATGCTTATACATTTGTTATTCCTCATCAGCGTAAGTGATTTTGCTTTAAATTATAATTTGTGTTTACAGTCCCGATAATGTTCTCATAACCAGATCAACATCTTTATTTTCAAGTTCTTGAATGATATGCAAATATGTTTTTTGTGTTGTCGTCATGCTGGCATGTCCCAGGCGCCTGGCAACACTGGCAATGGATACACCCGCAAACAGCAAAAGTGACGCATGCGTATGTCTCAGACCATGAATTGAAATTTCAGAAATACCACATGCCTTGCAGTGTCTGGTTAGCACATCATTAACCGTAGAATTATAAATTTTTTTATCTCCGACAAAAATCGGTTGATCTTCTGGCAGGTTCTTTGTTAATTCAGAAAATTTTACTACAATCTGCCAGTCAATTTGTATTTTTCTTACAGAAGATTTATTTTTTGTTGGTAAGAACCCACCTTTCCCTTTATAATCCCACGTTTTGCTGACAGATAACGTCTGTCTGGCAAAATCAAAATCTCCGGGAGTAATCGCTAACGCCTCAGAAAAACGCATGCCGGTTTTTGCAACCAATAAAATAAACCAATCCCAGTTCACTGCTTCTTTAATATCTAAATGTGCAATCAATGTATGAAGCTCAAACTGATTCAAATATTTTATTTTTTTAACTCCCGGCGATTTTCCTTTAATGATCGCCTTTCTGGTTGGATCGCGTTCGATCATCCCTTCGTCTACTGCATCCAGTACTGCCCCTTTCAACTGATGATGGAAATCCAATGTAGTCTGTTTTTCATGATTTTTCGCATAATCATTCAACAATTTTTGATACGCAGTTCTCGTAAGTTCATACACTTTTAATTCCGGTGCCAGTTTTTCTATCCATTTCTGCGTCATCAAATATTTGTCCAACGTTGCTTCTCTGATTGCTCCCTTTTTGTATACGTCAATCCACTGTCTGTAATACTCATAAAATAATTGTGCATTTTCTACAGGCTGTTGCATAAGTTTTTTCCTTTCTCGAAATCACTTACGCTGATATAAACAATTATTCTCTCGTATTTCTTATCCTGCAATCGTCAGTAATGGCTTAATCTCCTCATCCAGTGTTTTTCTTAATTCTGCCATACACTGGGTATAATATCTGAATTTAGGCAATGCTTTTTCATGTACATCCTTATAACTCTGATAATCAATCGTTGCTTTAATCACACTCTCATTCGGGATCTCACCATTCCGATAATGCAGTGCAGCATACATCACATCATCTTTAGAAGCATACCAGGTAACACAAAAATCTGAGATCACTTTATTGATGCAATCAAGTTTCATATTTTCAACAATATTTAAAATAGACTGCCCTTTATACTTATTCTCATCCTGAGCTATCTCATTGATCAACTGAAGCATAATTTCTGCTACTTTGGGATTATCTTTCTGCATTTCTTCAACATATTGTTTTACTTCTTCAATTTGTTTCTGTCTTTCTTCAGGTGTAATAACTTCCGCTTCTTCGCTTGGTGTTACGATATTCTGAATCAGATTGATGATATACTCATAATCAATTTTGGTGCTGCTGTATGCCATCAATTCATAATCCAAATCTACCGTATCATCTTCCTGATGCTCCTTATCCGAATCGTCTTCCGCTTCTGCAAGTTTGATCTCTTCCAATGCATTTTTATAAACACCGGCATACTTATCATACTCTTCTTCTGTAATTCCATAATCATCCAACATACTATCTTCATATTGCGTAAAAGATTTGAGCTGCGCAAACAAATGATCAAAGGTCTGGAACATCTTAACAAATACTTTTTTCTCTTTTATAGACATTGGTGTGACCTTTTCCGGTGTCTCGGCAGATACTTTCAATGCTGCCAACGCCTTCCGAAATGCCGGTTCAATTTCTTCCCATTCAGCTACCAGTGCTTTCTCTGTACTCCCTGCAGAATACAATTTTACGGCATTATCCACACTTTCTTTAAATAATTTAGGTGCCTGAAAAGTTACAATCTGTCCATAGGTTTTATTTTTGTCAAAAATACGATTTGTCCTTGAAAATGCCTGAATCAAATCATGCGGTCCCATCGGTTGTCTGTCAATAAATATTGTAGACATACACGGCGCATCAAAACCTGTCAGCAAACGATCTACCACAATTACCAGATCCAGCTGTTCATTCCTTCTCTTGAATTTTGCATCTTTTCGTGCTAATCGTTTATTCAGGTTTCCATTATATCCCTGAATCTGTGAAAGCTCATACTTTGTACCAAACATTTCATTATAATCATTTAAAGATTTCTGCATCTTCTCCTGATTGACATGTGATCCTTCTTCATTTTCTGTTACCGAATATGTGATGGCAAACTTCGGAAAATCCGGAAGAACCTGTTTGATTTTTTCATCAATTACAAGCGACGTTTCACCACTTTTAACTTTACACAAAAGCTCATAATATTTCTGTGCCAGCTGAATCGAGCTTGTTGTAAGAAGTCCTTCATACGTCTTCCCTTTTCCATTCTGAAATCCCAATTTATAAAAAGACTTATTGAGAATAATATCCAACACTTTCAGCATATGAGTTTCATTATCATATACGCTGGCATTTGTCTCATCCTCAAGATTTTTTGCTCCATTATGCTCTACCTGAAATCCAAGCACAGCATTATCATGAATCGCATTTTGAATCGTATATTTATGAAGACGTTTTCCATATAATTCTTCTGTAGTACGAGCTAAATCCCCCATCTGTGGATACGGATTTTCAGCAAACCTGGGTGTTCCTGTAAATCCATACCAAAGTGATCTTCCAAAAAATTTTTCCAGTTCTCTTTTGGTCTTTGGTGTAACCGCTCTGTGACACTCATCTACTACAAATGCAATTTTCAGATTCTTGATCTTGCTATATTCTGTTGTTCCTTCCTGAAGTCTTTTACTAATCAGGATCTGCATTTTCTGAATCGTAGTAACGATCACCTGCCGATCACTGGATTTTAGTTTTTTCTTCAGATCATTCACATTATCAGTCTCATCCACATCTACCAGATCATTATTTGCATATGCCTGAAATGCCATGGTTGTCTGTGCGTCCAGATCTTTTCGATCAATCAGAAAAATTGCTTTATCGATCGCCGGAATATCCATAAGCAAATTTCTGGTTGCTTTGTAAGAAGTCAGCGTCTTTCCGGAACCTGTTGTATGCCATACATACCCGGATTTTCCTGTCCTCGAAGCCTCCCTTATAGATTCAATTGCATGAATCTGATATGGACGAAGTAAAATCAACCTTTTTGCATCTTCATCTAAAACCGTATACCGGGCTATCATTTCATGCGCTTGTGGAATGCGCAGGACACTCTTGGCAAAATCGATATAATCGGATACAGGATTATTCTCTGTATCAACCCAGCCGCTCATAAATTTCGGATTCAGTTCCGTATCACCTGCCGCTGCAAAGTATTTCGTATCTACTCCATTACTGACCACAAACATCTGAACTGCAGAAAAAATTCCAGTAAATTTTCCCTCACTGATATACTTTTTTATCTGCCAGAAAGCATCCATATATGAATGCTGACGATTTTTCAGTTCAATATGTATCATCGGAAGCCCGTTAATCATTAGCGTAACATCAAATCTTCTGTCCCTTTCCGCTATACTCTCTTCATCGTCTGACTTTAATGCACTGTACTGATTGATTACCTCATAAACACTGCTTCCCCCCGCAATGTGTTCATGATTCATCACAACTAAATGCAGCCTTTCCGTATCTCGTTGTACATGAACCATCACTTTTCCATTTTCACCAACCAACCACTCACCTGCCTTATAAAAAGAAGAAAACTGCAACTGATTCTTCACCTGTTCAAACTCTGCATCCGACAAAGCTTCTCCATTCAGGCGATCTTTATTATTCTGTTCCAGAATATACTTGAAATTTTTCCAAAGATCGTCCTCCGTCTTTAAATCTTCCCGGTAAGTCCACTGAGACTCTCCATAAATCAATTGCTCTATTAACTTTTTTTCGATTATTTTCTCCAATTCTGGCATTTTCGTTCTCCTTTACGTTTATTAGAGTTCTTTTGTTTGGTTAAATGTATATATATGATAAAAATACTTCTGCTGGTGAAGAGTGATAAGGGAATTTAAATTGACAATACACGTTGCAATTTTCTTTTGTTCCTCAATTTCAGGTATCGGAACTACAAGTTTTGTGTAGTCTTTCAGATTATAGTTCGACCTTCCATCACCTGTTGCCATTGAAATAGCCCATTGCTTATGAGTATCGGTATTCAAATAAGTCGCAAAATAATTCGAGTCCAATATTTCTTGATTTGGTCTAGTTACAATTGTTGCGAAACCTATTGAATTTACTTCATTTTCGCCTATTACAGCAGATGTTCCTATATCACCAGTATGCACTGTTATTACATCACCTAGCTGATGCATTCTTGATTTATTCTGCTCAGAAAACTCTTCATCAAGATAAATTGGATTTTCTCCAAATTCAAAATATCCATCTTTTATATCTGAATTTCTAATCAATAAATGCCCCTTATCGGTATAGTGTTCTGTCATTGTCGTTACTAAACCAATATATATTTCACCTAAATCTGTAACCTTACGCTGTTCCCAAGCGAAAATGGCTTCCGTATGCAAGCCAACTTGACTTACGCTGGTGAAGAGTGATGAGGGTGTCGAGGTTGGCAAAATATTGACCGATTTTCTTCTGTTCTTCAATATTCAAAGGAAACACAAATTCAAAAGAATCTATTTCTTTTGATGAAACATTTGGTTGTGCACCTGCCACTAAGACTGACATTAATTGCTCTTTAAATAAATCAGAACGAACAATTGTAGAAACAAAATCATAATTATATTGTATATTTCTTTTAAAGTATCCAACACGCTGATTTTGATAGTATTTATCAGTATTTTTGCATTTTAAAATAGATACTTTTCCAGTTGTAGCTCCTGACATTGCAAGTAATGCGTCACCATTTCTAAGGGATATATTTTCATCATTCTCCATATCATCATAACATGCAAAATCAGCCCCAATTGAACCATCCGGAAGAATATTTGATATTCTAACAATTGGTGTGCCATCTTTTTTATATTCACTACTTTTAAATGCATATCCACCACGTAATGGTGCAACATCTCCCAACTTACGCTGTTCCCAAACATATGGATCATATTCTTTCTCTCACCATCATCAAAGCGTAACCAAGTAGATTTTGACCTTGCCATTTCATCCGATTAAGCCGGTCTGGGTCATGCATTGATAAACCAATCCCCCATACCCGATCTTTCACTGCACACTCTGCCAGAATTGCTTTTCCCGTTTTTTTCAATTTTTCCCGCAATTCAGGATTTTGTGAGAACTTCTCCAAGAGTCCCTCATAAACAATAATCTGTCGAACACCATTCCACATATTTTCGTCATATCCAGTCACATTCCTTCCAAAAGCCTTGATCTTCGCACAGTCCTCTGTAGCAAGAATCTGCTTTGCAATCTTATCATCCTTAAAGCATACTGCCTTACTGTACATCATATACTGTTCCATTGAAGAATACCTAATACCATTAATAGAAAACGTAGATGGATACCAGTTACTCAGGTATCCATTTTCTTCATTTTCGTTATGAAAACAAACTATTGCCATTATACCACCCCAACTTTTTTCACTGCCAAATCAAGTTCCAGGTCATGAAGTCCTGTATAAGCTTTTTTCAAAAAGGAAACCGGAATTTTTCTAACTACCTCCGCACTCGGTAAGTTATAATACCACTGATAATAGGCATAGAATTCACCAATCCAAAATGGCATGAATCCTTCCAGCGCATTGCCATCTCTCAAATGATAGTTTTCTGTTTTATTAAAATAATTCCAAAGTTCCTTTGCATCCATCGTATTGACATATGCTTGGGCTTCATCAATACTTTTTCTTGTTTTGCTTGCCATATAAGTATTGATAAATTCCTCCGTATCCTTATCAGGATACGTCTGTGCAATAAAATCAAAGAGCTTTCCTTGATTTTCTACCACATCATTTAAATACTCCTCTGCGTATGCTCGCATTATCATCACCTCAAAATAAAGTACTGAATACTTTTGTAACCTTATTTGCATCAGAGTCAACAAGATCACGCATATTTTTTCTAGCCATCACGTCTCTCTGATTATATCTATCATTAAACTCAGCATATGGAACAATACGCAAGTCATCGCTCTTCTCCGTCAGATTCGCATACGCTTTTTCTGATTTGATGCAATACTGGATTCCCAAACCCCCCAGTGAAAGAAGTTCTTCAAGAATATCGATATCAATATTATCCCGAACAAACTCCTTCGCAATATAAAAATAAGACGCATTTGCTCTCCACCCTCGAATAACGTCATATTCGTTTGTATCTACTCCGTATTTTTCAATAAACTTTGCTGCAAGCATGCGATATCGTTTAGAATCCGCTGCATCCCTATGCTTCATCAATTCAGCAAGCCATGAAAGTACATCCTTCTGCTGAAAATCTAAAATTTTTAATCCATCTGTTTCAAGTTCATACTTGTGAACCCAGCCATTTATTTCATTTGGGCGGCAAACCGCCCACTCCTTAGCAAGTTCAATACTTTCCGTGAGATAAAAACCTTTTCCATAATCGTGTTTTTCATCCCCACCACCGTATTTCGGCACAACAACCCGATCCGGAGTCCCGTGATAAAGAATTATTTTTCCCATTTTCTACGTTCCTCCCTTATACAAACATCTTTCCAAGCATAAATTTCTTGATATTTTGGAGATTTTCTAACTCTCGCTGGTGAAGAGTGATGAGGTGGTCTATTTGAGAAAAATAAGAACCAATTTTTTTCTGCTCTTCATATGATGGAAATAATCCAATCATATTTTTAAACTTTTTCAATGATAAAACATGCTGCCCTGTTCCCTCAGAATTTATCTTGATTTGATCCTCTAAACCATAATTTAATCTGCGTAACAGAAAATCTGAATCTACTCCCCTTGGTTTGAATACAGGGTAAAAATAGCTTATTATTCCCATATCCACTGCATCATTACGGTTAAAGACAAATACATCATTATCACTTCTACTTCGAAAAGCAAAGTATCCACGCGGAATTATAAAATACCCTATATTTCCATTTTGATTCACTCTATCCCCTGCGAAAAAATCGTCTTGTAACACAATTCCTTTTCGCTGAGATGAGGTTAAAACAGGATATTGATCTTCCACTGTTGTTTTTTCGACATAATCTTCAACCACATCCCCCAACTTACGCTGTTCCCAATCATCAGTAAATCCTGAAAATCGAATTTCTGGAACTTTTTCCCCATTTTGCGGAAACATTTTTTGAAGCATATATTTTTTCAGTCTTTTTGTTTCATCACACTTTCGCTGGTGAAGGGTGATAAGGGTGTCGAGCTGCTTGAAAAAACCGCCAATTTGCTCTTGCTCTAAAAGGCTCGGCAGATATATTTCCATTGATTCAACATCTCTGGCATTGTAGGACGGTAATGCTCCAACTTGAACCAAGGAAGTCAAATCAACTGTTCCAAAGAGAGCCTTTGCAAAGTCTGCGTCCCACTTCGTTGAGCTGAGAGAATACGCCATTGTGTTGTTGTCCAAAAGGAACGGAAAACGGCATAAACGCTTGCGATTTAGCATCACAGCAGCTCCAACCTTTGCAAAGAAAATAGCTGGCAATTCTGTAATAGGCGACCACCTGTGAACAGCGATCTGCTCTGCTGTAACATAGTTATTAGCAACCGTCATTTCATTCTCATTGCCGTCTAAATTCATATCGGAAACTTTGAAGAACGGTATACCGGTTACCCCTCCTTGTTCGGCGTCGGGAAATCCTACTCCAGAGCGAGCTTTACCAATATCACCGAGCTTACGCTGTTCCCAATCATCCTGATATCCTTTAAATCTAATTGTAGGTTTTGCCATATCCATTACCTCTCCATCCTTCCAATCAGCTCATTTAATGAAGACATAATAGCCTCATCTGATGATGTCAGCTCTTTTAAAAGGGATACAAATTCTCCATGCACCTGTTTCAGCTCATCATCCGTTTTTTCCATATCTTTTAAAAGTGCATCAAGATCGATTTCTTCTTCTTTTTCAAAATTATCAACATATCGCGGGATATTCAGATTGAAATCATTTTTTTCGATCTCATCAAAGCTTGCTAAAACTGCTTCTCCTTCTACAGTTTCTCTCTTGCTATACAATGCAAGCACTTCGTCAATATGGGCATCCGTCATCTCGTTTTGTTTTTTGCCTTTATTAAATTTCTTAGAGGCATCAATAAACAGTACATCCCGTCCATCTCTGTGTTTCTTTAACACAATAATACAAGTCGGAATGGACGTATTATAAAATAAGTTTGCCGGAAGACCGATTACCGCGTAAATATTGCCGGAGCGCAACAATTTCTCTCTGATTTTTCCCTCTGCTGCTCCTCTGAAAAGGACGCCATGCGGAAGCACAATTGCCATTGTCCCACTGCTTTTCAGATGATACAATCCATGCAGTAAAAAAGCATAATCTGCTTTTGATTTTGGTGCCAGTACACCATAATCACTGAAACGCTCATCCTGTAAAAATCCTGCCGCCGCGCTCCATTTTGCAGAATAGGGCGGATTCATAAGAACCATATCAAAATCCGTTTCTTCTCCAGTCGGCCAGTCTCCATCCAGTGTATCACCGTTTCTAAGCTTTTGGTTCTCCGCTGCAATTCCATGTAAAAACATGTTCATTCTTGCCAAATTATATGTCGATGTATTCAATTCCTGTCCGTAATACTTAATATACTTTGGCTTATCCGCATACTTTTTTGCATTTAATAGGAGCGATCCTGATCCCATACACGGATCATATACAGACAGTCCAATCTTATCTTCCTGTCCCGAAATAGCGATTCGTGTCAGGATTTTCGATACAGCTTGGGGCGTATAGAATTCTCCTGCTTTCTTTCCAGTTTCAGATGCAAACTGCCCAATCAGATATTCATATGCATTTCCAAGTATTTCTGCATCCGAATTCAGTAAATCAGCTTTATCAATTTCTTTTATAAGACTGGCTACTGTATCGCTCTGTTTCTGATCTCCTGTACCCAATCGATTGGAATATAAATCAATATCAGCAAACAAATCAGCAAAAATAGGATCACTCTGCTCAATGTTGTTGAAGCCTTTTTGCAGCTGCTCTCGGTTAAAAGAATTATTTCTTGCTTCCTCTGCAAAATGCGTATATGTAAGTTCTGGTTCCATCACATAATGGCATTCTTCTGCAAGCTGTTTTTTTAATTCTTCTGAACTTTCTTCGTCATTCAATGCCTCTTTGTATGCCTCTACTGCATCCTTCAGTGTAGATGGTTTTTCATCGTAAAGCAGATCATATACCTTGATCAGGAAGGAATCAGAAAGATATTTATAAAACACGATCCCCAGCAGATAATCTTTATACTCATTTGCGTCCATTTTTGAACGCAAGATGTCTGCCCCACTCCATAATACACTAATCAGATCTTTACTATTTTCAATTTCTGTCATTTTCTTTCCCTCACATTCGCTTTATCTCTCAAACATTTTACTTTTTATGATGCCAGAGTCGAAAGAGCTAAGCTCACATGAGCTTCCTCATAAATAAGTGAAAGTCTTTTTATCCGACATCTTTTTATCATTGTAGCACATTCCCTGTTCCTTGTCAGGAAACAAAAATGCAGTGCTGTATAACGCACTGCATTTTTGCTTTTCAAAATACATTTTTACTTTTCCACAATCACCGGTGCAGACAAAATGCCGACCTTCTGCAGCACATATTCCTCTGACCAGCCATCGTCCTGTGTGCGCCAGCTGCCGGGATTCAGGAATCTGTCATCCTCACCAACCATATGGACTGCGCCAAAGGTATTGACGCGGTTTCCAAACAGCACCAGTTCCAGGGACTCTGTCTTTCCAACAGTCAGATCATAGGGTGCAAATGTCGTCTCACCCAACCGTTTTCCATCTTTTTCTATTGCAACGAGTGCGCCGCGATAATGAGGAATATGTACAACAGCGCCATTTGCTCCGATCGATACCGGCAGATGATAGGTAATATTTCCACCATAAAAAGGAAGTCCCTGGGGTACGATATCCCCAAAGCTTAACGCTCTGACAGGTGCTGTCACCACACCGGCTCTGCCTTCGATACGCACGCCAAAATCACCGAGGAGATAACACCATTCGAGACCGATTCTGTGCGTGAAAGGAACTGTCGCTTCCACTATATTTGTGCCTTTCTGAAGTGTGCCGATTTCAATCGTCCCGATGCAGTGGTCCGTATACCAGCCGGACACCTTTTCGTTCACTGTTTTCCCATTCAGTTTTACAGATGCATGCTCCGCTTCCTCCAGCGCCAAACGTACCGGTACTTCCACTTCACTTTCTATCGTAAAGCGAAGTGTCGCAAAATGTTCCGTCTTTTCCTCCGGCAATACCCATGGCTGGGCAACTTCTCCGCCGCGCGCCGGGAAACCGAGCTGACTACGCAGGACATTGTCTGCCCGCAACAGTTCCTGTGCAGGCTGATATTCTCCGTTGTCCATACAAAATTCCGCACGATCCAAAAGAAGCACATTCGGCTCACTTAAGGTAACGGCAACGCGATTCGGAAGGGTTTTCGGCGCTGCGCCGGACGCAAGGAGCTGTTCCCGGAGGGCTGCAGCTAAAGCAGAATCGCCGCATGCTGCGCAGCTTTCTACCTCGCCGGATGCGCCAGATACCGCCTGCATCGCGCCAGGCACGCCAGCTGCTTGTGTTGCATCGTGCGCATCAGCTGCCTGCACGCTGCCGCTCGCCTCGCCCACTGGCATCAGCTTCAACAGCAGGCTGCTCTGGTTATAAAAGATATGATTTACAACCGTCTGCGCCCCTCTTTTTGCTGTCTTCACATCCCGGATTCTTCCGGTCATGGTATCGTATTCTTTTACCGTGAACCTGCCGTTTAATACAATGTTCACAGGATCCTTTTTCACAAAATCCGGATTTCCTGCAGGCTCTCCCACTGCAATAAACAGCCAGCTGCAGTCCTGATCCATCCGCAGCTGATAGATGTAATGGTTTGTCAGGCTTCCCGTCTCATTTTCCAGGCGCAGTGTGCGATATGGCTCAACCGCTTCCAAAAGCGCCGCTTTTTCAAATACGATCTGTCTGGAAAGGGCTGCAAGCTCTGCACCATCGTTACTGGGCACTGCATCGGTCATAGTCGGTGCTTCTCCCATCAAGATCAGCTTACCGCCCGCTCTTGCAAAGGTTTTCAAACGTTCTATTGTCGTACTGCGCAGCGTTTCACAGCCGGGAATGATAACAGCATCATAGGACATTGCACCGACCTTCAGCGGGTTTCCTGCCTCCGTACACAAATCGGGCAGAAGCGATTCATCCAGAAAGTCAAAGTCACAGCTGCCAAACAACAGCCAGCGGGTCACATTCTGAAACCGTTCCTCCATCTGCTCCCGGATCGATCCGGTCTGGGACTCCGGCCCCCAGTGAAGCCAGTAGCTTTCGATTGGATGGATGACGCCAACACGCACAGCTGCCTTCCCACGCGTCATGACTGTGTTTACTCTTGCAAAATGATCTTCAACTGTTTTATATTCCTTACACCACGGAGACTGATAATTGATGCTCGCCGGATAATCCCGCTTTGCCTCCCCCTTCATAGAAACCCAGGACAGA
>ULNF01005458.1_pt1 | contig 13236 bp, 10 predicted proteins | sample 1951851 | NCBI WGS metagenome assembly ULNF01 (sample SAMEA4835570, study PRJEB28245) | human gut metagenome | biome: gut microbiome; material: fecal sample | place: Denmark | collected 2008 | reverse complement strand
GCCGCCTGTTTCGGCGTGACGACACCCCACATCTTAGTAAAGGTATTCATATTAAAAGGCAGGTTGTACAATTCACCTTTATAATTCGCTACCGGCGAATTGACATAATTATTGAATTCCACGAACTGGTTCACATAATCCCAAACCGCTTTATTCGAAGTATGGAAAATATGAGCGCCATATTTATGAATCCGGATGCCTTCCTTTTCTTCACAATACACATTGCCGCCCACATGATCACGCCGTTCCAGAACCAGACAAGACTTACCAGCCTTCGTCATTTCATGAGCAAAAACAGAACCAAATAAACCGCTACCAACAATTAAATAATCGTATTTCATAAACAAACCCTCCGCAATTAGTGCAAATAATGTTTTTATTATATCATACTTTCGCCTTGCTCGTCAGATATAAATGTGTTATATATAAAAGAGTATCTATTCAAAATCAAACTTAGGAGTATCTTGAATGAGCAAAAGTGTTTCTAAAAACTATATCTACAACGTCAGTTATCAATTGTTACTATTAATTACCCCTTTTATTACTACGCCCTATTTATCTCGAGTTTTAGAACCTTCTGGGATTGGGACCTATAGTTATACGTATTCCATCGTTTCTTATTTTATTCTGCTGGCTTCTCTGGGGGTGGCTGATTATGCGCAACGAGAAATTGCCTATCAACAAGATAATCCTCATTTACAAAGCCGAACTTTTTATGAAGTGAATATAATTCGCACGCTTTTGGTTGGATTAAGCCTATGTCTCTATTATCTCATAATTTCTAATTTTCCCGGAAGTCACCTCATTTATTGGTATCAAGCACTCAACATTGTTGCCGTACTTTTTGATATTTCCTGGTTTTTTCAAGGGCTGGAAGAATTCGGTAAAATCGTACTGCGGAATTTCATCATCAAATGCACCAGTATCATCCTTATCTTCATCTTAATTCATCAGCCAGAAGACTTAAATAAATATGTCTGCCTTATAGGCATGATGAACATTCTTTCCGGCTTCTCTATTTGGCTCTATCTCCCCAAATATCTCGTTTTCGTACCACGGCGGGAAATCAAGCCGTTCCGGAACTTCTCTATTATCATTCAAATGTTTTTACCACAAATTGCAATCCAGATTTATACAGTCCTCGATAAGACGATGATTGGTGTCATGACCGGCTCACCACTGGAAAACGGCTATTACGAACAGGCAGAAAAAGTCGTAAAACTTTCCCTGACCATTGTTACCTCACTAGGAACCGTTATGTTGCCTCGTATTGCATATGCTTATGCACACAAAGATTATGAAACCATCAAAGCAAATATGATGCGCTCCTATCGTTTCGTCTGGTTCCTGACTATGCCTATGTTTTTCGGATTTATAGCAATCAGCAACAATTTTGTTCCCTGGTTCTTCGGTCCTGGTTACGACAAGGTCGTTCCACTTATGCAAATTCTCAGTGGTTTGGTCATTGCCATTGGCCTTAGCAATGTAACTGGAATTCAGTATATGCTTCCCACAAACCAACAGAACAAGCTGACTCTGACGGTCATCTGCGGTGCAATCGTGAACTTTGCGCTCAATCTCTTTCTCATCCCTATGCTACAGTCCATTGGAGCTGCCATTGCCTCATTAATTGCAGAAATCACAGTTACAGCAGTACAATTCTATATCGTTAGGAATATCTTCTCTATTATTCAAATCTTGCGTTTATCTTTAAAATACCTCGTTAGTGGCTTGTTCATGTTCATCATAACATATTTATTGAATGACAGTTTATCACCGAGCTTTCTCCATACTATTCTTATTATTGCTAGTGGTATTTGTCTGTACTTTGTATTATTATTCTTCTCAAAGGATCCTATGTTAATAATAGTAATAGATAAAATAACTAACCGACTTCATAAATAATGAAAATCCCGTCGAAGAAATTCCGACGGGATTTTCATTATTTAATCTTATTGCGATGTTCTTTACTTACTTCCCAGAGATAAAAACATGTAGCAGATCCAAATACCCCCAAAGCAAAACCAATAATAGCAAATTCAATTATCATCTTCTTACGATTGATTGGGGTAACGATTGGCAAGGCTTGTTCCTCATTGATAACTTTAAATTCTGCTTCTGGCATAACTGCACGAATTGACTTTTCACTTTGATTTACAAAATCATGTGCCAATAATTTTCCATGCTGATTCATGTAATCAACATCTCTAGTAACATTGGCGTCAAAAGTAACCGTAACAGAAACAACATTACCTTTATAATTTTCAATCTTTATATGTTTCTTAAGCCAATCAATTTGCTCCGTCTCATTTTTACGTTTCCAAGCACTGTCTACTTTAGTAAAATCGAAATCACTTTGCTCTGCATTTTTTATAAATTGATAATAATTGCCGGGAGCTTCCAAAAATCCTCTATAATCAAAATCATCTTTCACTTGATTCTGAACAACCTGAACCGTACGTGTAAAAAGATAACTCCCCGTTCTTGTTGCTACATCAGAAAATAATAGTTTTATTCCAGAACAAATAATTGCCATTAATATCCCAGTTATAATGATATACACAATTTTATTTCGGCAGATTTTTACACATGTATTTATATAGTTATTCATCATTAAACTCCCTATAATGTTCAAACAATAATATCATAAATCCCGTAATTATAAAAAATTCTACGGTTGCTATATTTGAAAAAAACGCACAACACAAACCAATGAAAGATATAATTAAACAAATCCTCTCACTATCAAAAATATTTATTCTATACTTAATAACACCTATAATAATTCCCAAAATAGGGGTCATAAATAATACTATACCAATTAACCCTTCTTCTGCAAAAACACCTGCTATTTGATTTAATGTTGGATACGATGACTTTAAAGGTCCTTTTTCATACATTATCCGTGACCAATTTGCTACTTCAGGCACAAGTCGATCATCATCTTGCAAATTTTTATCTAAGTACACGTCTTTAAGGCCATAACCAACACCAAATATAGGATGCTGTATTCCAACAAGCATAGTAGCACGAACATTGGCAAAACGAGCATTATTACTTCTTTTATTACCAACTACGGATGTTAGATTCTGAGATACATACGATTCTACAGAAACATTATTCTGATATGAATTCGTTTCTCGATTAAATTGAGTCATGAGAATCAAACCTAAAAAAAATGCCACACATGTACAAACTCCTATTGAAATAATTTTTTTCCAATATTGCCTCTTGTAAATACATATCCACATAATCAATAAAAAAAATTCTATACAAAATAATACTGTTGCAGTTCTTGCTTTAGATAAAACTAACATTGTCACAATGCATATGTATACTATTCGTCCAGTTACCGACTTATAAGTAATTTTACGATCAAAATAAAAAGAAAATAAAATCGGAATGACCATAGCTGTATAGATACCAAAAAAACTAGGCTCAGCAAATAGACTACGCAATTGTCCATTCCAAAACATAGGTGGCCACCAGTTATGTGTGTCTGCAATAGTCATATAAATCGGATTGATAATAGATAAGAAACTCTCTCCTATATTCCCTCCTATAAGATAATTTATTTCAAAAATAGAGTAAAAGCTTAAAATAGCGCATAAAACCAATGTCATTTTCTTTAAATCATAGATTGCTCTTTTCCAATTTTCTTTATATATATGGTAGATCCAAAAAGAAATCAAATATGAATAAACTACATTTAAAATCGCACCTCTAATTTCCTTATAAATAAGCCAATATTTAATCGAAAATTCTTCATTCAAAGGGAAATAAAGAGACAAATTATCAAATAAATTCTTAAAATTCTCCATCTGCTCTAAATTAATTTGCTCAAAGTATTGATAATCAATTATGCCAATAATACCAGTGATAACTTTCCACATGGTTATTATGCATAAAAAAATACATCCATATTTTTCCCATTTATTAAAAGATTTCCTCAATATAATGTATTCAAACAAAAATAAAGTATATCCAATCAATAGAAAAAGCAAATATGGAGATTTTCCTACTAAAGGAAGATCAAGAGAAAAGTGTGTAAATGGCAAACAAAATACCATCAGCATAAACATGTATCGTTGCCATATCACAATTGATGCCATATAAAAAATTACTTCTTTAATCTTGCTAACACATGGATTTTAAATATATAACTATTGTTTTTTACATAAAAGAAATATCTTTTTAAAAAATCGTAAAATAGGCAACATAGCACGATAATTCCAACGAATATATTTTTTATTATATAGATTCACACTCTTAGCAATATTAGGATATCGGGTTAACATCTCTTTATCAAATTTCTCTAGCATCCAGTCTTTATGATTTTTCTTAAACCCAACAAAGCATCCAAAAATCATATTATAGCGAGTATTTATAATAGATAAAATATACTTTTTCCGTATACTTGATATATTTTCTTTTGCTATTTTTTCAGTATAAAATGATGATAAGCGTTCTACAACATAAATTAAATCTTCAATATGTTTATATATTCCTTCATCACTCACACTTTGTCCCACTTCTCCAAGGCGGTACTGGTATACACATTCGTTATTAAAAACAATCGTATCAGCCGCCATCGCTACAAAAGCAACATACTCTGTATCCACGTAAAAACGATGTTCGGATATATTCACCCCTACTTTTTTATATTTAGATAACTTGATTGTAATAGAATGCATAGGTAAATAATACATAGGATCCATATCATCAAAAGAATAGATTTTATCTAAAGCATATTGACGAACAACATCAACCTGATTTTTTTTAGATGGATACACTTCTTGATAATCATTAAGCACTAAATCAGCATCTGTTGTTTTTAAAAAATTCAATAATCGATCAAATGCCTCTGTATCAACCCAATCGTCTCCATCAACAACCTTAAAATACTCACCTGATGCTTTTTTTATTGCAGTATTAATAGTAGAACCATGCCCACCATTTTCTTTATCTATTAAACAAATTATTCCAGGATACCTCTTCACATAATTAGAAACAATTTCAGCAGTGTTGTCTTGTGAGCCATCATTAACAACAAGCACTTCAAATAAATCAAGAAACTGAGATTTGACAAATGAATCTAAACATTGCTCTATAGTCCTAGATACATTATATGCTGCTACAGAAATACTCAATATTTTTTTACTCATAACATAAAAACCTCCTGTTTCATATATGGATAATAATTAATATACCACGCTTTTCACAAGACTATTGCTCCCCACAGTGCATTACAGACTTTTACTATATCTCAACAAATCTTTAAGCATTTTATATGAGGTCTGAATTAAGTCCATTGAATTTTTTGCGTCTTGCTCTTTAGAAATCAAAGTTCCAAAAATATTTATACTCTATTATTTGTGTATATCTAGTAATCGCAGTTTAAGAAACGATGCGTTACTTAGGTCAAGACACTTTGTAAAGAAAGCAAGTAAAAGTCCCCTGTAATTTGCTATTTTTGTAAATTATCTTCTGTGATATTCTCAACTAAGTAAAAACTATTTTTTGTCATAACTTCTACTATTTCATTGCTTTATCCTTGATTTTTTTCAAAAAATAGGTGAGCCCTTTTTCTTTCCACACAGAACGAAGCCAGTTTTTATCCACATGGGCTAGAAGTTTTCTTTTTTTGCAAGCCCTGCTCCTTTCCAGAGCTCGTTGAATTCCTCTTTACATAGTACCTCAGGAAGATTATCAAAAGGAGAAGGAAATGATATAGCATCCCATAGAACCTTCTCAATTTCTTTATACGGAATTCCTGCATAGAAAACCTCAAAAGAACCAAAGGATATATTTTCAACAACAAAATCAGGATTATAAAACTTAATTTTTATAATTTAAAACAATAATTGTCACAGATTTTTCCTGCGATACATTTTTTTAGTTTTCACATTTTTCTTCCTTTCTTTGTCACTGATTGAAGGAATGCCATTACTATAAAGATTAATTTTGTCTTAATCAAAATATAATTGATGATTCTTTTTAAAGGAAGACGGCGGATCTCATCAAATTTCATCACCTCCGACCAAGGTGATTCTTTTAATGTTTTATCAAGGTCTTCTATTTTACATATAAAATTCCCCCTATATTCTGGAGCTAAATAATAATGTTTGACTATCTTATTAATAATTCGTACACATTCATTTTCAAATTCTAATTTACATAAATCATCCTTCACATATCCTTGGAGAGCCAATAGTCTTTTTTGGTTTTGTTTTATAAAATCTAAGCGAAATTTATGAAGGGTAGACGTATCTCTATAAAAATAAATATACCAAGTCGAATACACAATCCCTATTCGAATATTTTTTGTCAAAATACGCAAATTCCATTCTTCATCTTCTCCAAATGTTAAATGTTCATTGAACAAATTCTGCAAGCAAAATTTTCTTTTTACAAATCTGGCTACAGGACCTCTGCCAATATATCCGTATCTTGTAATAAATTCTTTTTGATTGCCATTAAACATATGTAGATATAGTTTATACTTTAAATCATCATCTATTTCTTTATGGGTAGCTTTAGATATAGTAGGTAATTTTATTTCTTCACCAACTTTTTCGTATTTCATTAATCCATATACTATTGTGTAATCGTTTTCTTTTAATGCATTTGCTGCATCACATAACATATTGGGTAGAACATAATCATCAGCATCAACGAATCCAATATATTCTCCCATTGCGTAATTTAAACCAAAATTTCTTGCATTAGAAACACCGCCATGTTCAATATGAAACACTTTTAAATCAAGACTTGTAGTTTTAGAAAGGGTATCTAAATATTGGACACATTTTTCTAGGCTACCGTCATCAATTAAAATCACTTCAAAATCTTTAAAAGTTTGATTTTCAAGTGATTTAATGATTTGATTTAACTCTTTTTCTAAGTTATTAAAAACAGGAATAATTAATGAAAAAAGCATTTTCTTCCCTTTCGCCTAAAATTTACGATGTTCTTTTACCTTAAAATCTGATAGCACTTTTGATTCCGCTAATATATCTTCCGCTGAAAAAAGCATACAATCAGGTAGATTATTATTGATATTTTTTACAAACTCCACAATCTCATACCGAAGTCCTTCTCCTTCAAATTTGTAAAAGAACTTACTGTTTTTGTTGATATCTTCATACCGCAGCTCGTAGTATTCTGTTTTCCACCAAGGAGCAGGGACATAGACATATCCCTTTGTTCCAGATATGGTCAATGAGCCTTCCGCTTTCGCATTAATTGCTACTAAAGAAGTAGCAATAGCTCCATCATAAATAAAGTTCATTCTGGTCATGGTATCAATGCCATTTTCCTGATGGGTAATGAACTCTATCTTTTTATAATCATATCCCAACAGCTTAAAGATAACTAGAAGCGGGTAAGCTCCTAAAGAAGCTACACTGCCCCCTGCTATACGTATCTGATTGTGAAGATTGTCTCCCAGAATTTGGGTAAAATTAGCCTCAATGCTGAGGATTTTACCGATACGTCCGCTCTTTACCAAAGAAATCATCTTTCCAAAAGCTGGACAGTAAGCAGTCTTTAACCCTTCCATCAAGACCAGCCCCTTTTCAGAGGCAGTTTTTACGAATTCCCTAGCTTTTTGATAATTAAGGCTGAAGGGGAATTCCGTTAGGACATGTTTTCCCTTTTCAAGAGCCGCTACTATTAATTTATCACGCTGCGTTAAAGGTGTATTGATATAGACAGCATCCACATTATCAAGCAAGGATTCATAGGTGGTATATTGGGGAAATTGCTGAAACTGAACCGATTTATATTTGAAATCCACATCATCCTTGAACGTATAAGCTCCGCCAACTTCAATACCGCTAACATATTTCATCTCATTAATGAAACGATCCAAAATCATTTCATTTCCAACAATACCCAACCGTACACTGTGTTCATTGCGGATTTGGGTGCTGGAAATTCCTTTCGTTCTTTCAAGATAAACAACCTTGCAATATTCATTGAGGTAATCAAAATAGCCTGTCCAGTCAGACCCAACGGTAAAGATATCTACTCCATATTTTTTTATATCATCGATTTTTTGACCAAAATATTCTTCTACAACAATCTGATCAGCGAATCCAGTTTTTTTTACATTTTCAATCCGTGTCATCAGATCATCATGGACATTGAATTTTCCTCTGGATTTATCAAAATAATCAGAAGTAACCCCGACAATGAGATAATCCCCCAAGGCTTTAGCCCGTTTCAACAGGTTATAGTGCCCCTGGTGGAATAAATCATAGGTACCGTATGTAATGACCTTTTTCATTCCAATTCCTCGACTGCCTTCTTAATCGCTTTCTTCATATAATTTATCAACATACTATTGTCCTTAATTGATGTATCACCAATATGGGCTACTCTTAACACATACTGTTCCCGTGTTCCACCAGTGGGGTTGACATAGATATCGTACTCATCCTTAAGGATTTCAAAAACTTTTTTTGCTATAGGTTTTTCAAAAATAATAGGAGTCACTGCATTACTCAATGGAAAGGTAGGAATAGATACAGGCAGTTCTTTTGCTCTATTACGGAAATCTTTTGCCACAGTATCAATATGTCCCAGAAAATTTTTCTCTCCCTGTTCGTCAATCAAGTGCAGGGCTTTATTCATTTCCATACAAATGCCCACACAAGGAGTAAACGGAGTTTGTCCTCTCTTGAAATTTCTCAAATAGTCCTTAAAGTCAAAATACAGACTGCGGATTTGATTATTTTCCACTCTATCTTCGAGCAACTTTCTGCTTAACACAACTACTGAGAGACCAGGAGCAATACATAATCCTTTTTGAGAGCTGATGATGGTAGCATCAATTCCATATTTCCCCATATCGTAAGGATCAATCAGATAAGAACTAATAGCATCGACAACGAAATAAGCTGAGTTTGTTCTGCAAAAGTCACTTAAAAGTTGTACATCGTACAATTGTCCTGTGGAAGTTTCATCAATATTAACCATTAAAGCCGTAATTCCGATATGTTCAAAAGGCTTTAGATGTTCTTCGGTCAATTGCTCATCTGCATCCAAAGTAACTCTCTCATAAGGCACTTCATAGATATCACAAATTTGGGCAAAACGATGACCAAAAGTACCTCCATCAATTACAAGGACTTTATCATGAGAAGTAAAACAATTCATAACAACTGCTTCCATTGCAGCCGTACCAGATGCAGTTAAATAGATGCTTCTTGCGCCTTCCGGAGCATGCATAAATTTTTGAAGAAGTCTATCAGAGTCCAACATTACATCAGAAAATTCTTTTGTTCTAAAATAAGGAACAAGCTCCCCCCCTACTTCCATAATTTCTTTTCTCATCTGAGTAGGTCCTACAGTAAAAAGTTTCATAGTAAAAATACCTCCTTAGAAATTAACGCCAATATACCTTGAAATTATGATGGGGCAGTCTCCGATCTTCAGGAGGCATTTCCATATAATTATGAAACAAATGAGTTAGATAAAAATCATAGTTAGCAATACCTTTAAACTGATATTGTTCAAATTTATATAACCGAGGCTCTTCAAAAATCTCTCTGGGCAAAATTTCCCGTTTATTTCCTGAAGCGCAGTCAATTAAAACACTCACATTAGCAGAAGCTTCAAAAGAATATTTGCATGCTTCCTGGTTTACTTTTTTCACCAGTTTTTGCGTAGATAAAGGATGCATTAATGTGATGGCTGCAAATTTCAAAATGGTCCTGCTTAATGACTTTATTTTAGCATAAGAATCTTTAGAATCAACATAATGGTGACTGAAAGTATACTTCATGCAGGATCCATGAACCAGTAAATTCAGAAGCTGCTGGTGATTAAACAGTTTATCCTGTTTCTCTGCTTCGGGAGGCAGTCCATCAACAGGGAAAATATCAACAAATACTCCTGCATATGGATATTGCTTCCACAGGGTGAAATCTTGCAATTTTGTTCTCTGGTCAAATACCTTAGCCATTGTATAAGGATACGAATCATCTTTTTCAATCGAACAGATGCGATAAAATTCATTGTAGCCATTGTAATCAGCCAAAAATTTATTATAATCCCCCCTTGGCATCATGATATCAATATCATCATCCCAAGGAATAAAGCCCTTATGTCTTACAGCCCCGAGCATAGTTCCATATGCCAAGTAATAACGCAACCCTTGTTCATCACAAAAATCAGCAATACTTTTCAATATTGCAAGAGCAAGCTTTTTTTGTTCTTCTACTAAAATTTCTTTCATGAATCTTCCCCATTTATATGTCTGCTAAAATATCCTAAATTGTTCAGTCTTTATCAATGACTTTACTTATTTTCTTATAAAGCACAGCTATATTCTTAATCTCCCAGTATATAAGCAGTTTGATGAGTTATTTTTTCCATGACACCCATTTGAATTACAGAATTAAGAGAATGCATTACCATATCAAAGCCACTCTCCGTATCAACAATCTGATTCTGTACCTCTATATTTTGTTCACGTAAACTGAAGATTATCCTCCCCCCTCTAAGGAATCGCCGGTCCGTTACACATAGCAGATGAAGAACAGCGAATGCATTTGGGGTAGCGGTGATTGTTACCCCGATAAAAAGTTCTCGAACTTTATTCATTTGACTATTCCATTCTTCCCTAGATTTTGAATATAAAAACTTCTTTAATCTAGCTATTATACTACTTTTCTCATTGATTGTCTAATGTAAGTACTGATACCATTCGGAAGAATGATATCAGTACTCTCCTCACTCAATATTTTTTAATTCTATCCAAATCATGCAATAATCATTTGATTAATCATAAATAGTTCAAGGCTTAAATCGCCTAAATAAGTCATAAATTTATTACAAAAAAATCAATAAAATTTCCAAGAGGATACATGGCACAGTTATCTATATTTTATTAAAAAATAGCATCAGTCCAAATAAATAATTAAAATAATTACCTTCCAAATAATTTTCTTTTCAAAAAAGCTCCGCCTTTTTTAATCCAATCCTGTTTTTCCATAAAGGATACATTGCTTTCTAAGTAATTAATCTGATTTTTTTCCAGCCAGACGTCAAGAAGAAGTTCACTGACGAAGCCGTAGATTCGGGATTCATAGGTATCCCAGCCAGTGATGTCGACTCGTTTTTCCAGTTCAAAGAGAATAGAAAACATCCACTGCATATAGTCATCATAAAGATCTCGGCGCATGACGAACATATTGAACATATGGGCCCAGGTTCGATTCATGACTTTTTCAAAAGCAGGTAGATATTCTGGACACTGTTCCTTGATGATCTGTTCCGTCACATCCAGCCCTTCCCGATGATGGGCATGATTATAATGAGAACGGTTCGTTTCGATGTAGTATTTCCGCTTGTCTGGAACGATGACGGGATGTTTGGATAAGAGCTGCTGCCATTCTTTTTCTGTCAATATCTGGTCTTTCTTGGCTTCGATGTTATGGACTTCTTTACGCGTAAAATAACGGCGGTAATGGACAAGTCCCAAGTAATCGGCGTCCAAATTTTTCCAAGCCCAATAAAGGCCTGTGAGTTCGCAAAAATGGGAATTTTTGCGGCTGATGTTATCTCCTGTATTATCCGGCGTATAGCCAATGGAAGCTTTGCCTTCGGCCCCGACGTGGACAGGCAAATAAACCGGATCCGTCGGCATCCAATACTTTTTGTGCGCTGCAATGATGATTTTGATAGACAAGCTGTTCAATCCTTTCTATGTGGACTATGAAACAAAAGCAACCTCTCCGGCCCCTTGGGCCACCTCTCCTATAAGGCGAGGCTAATAACTAATACGCTCCTTTGTGTTTCAGGACGACGGCGATGGTGCGCCAAATGAGGACGATGTCGAACCAGACGTTCCAGTTGCGGACGTACCAGGTGTCCATCTGGACGCGTTCTTCGTAGGTTGTGTCACTGCGGCCGCTGGTCTGCCACATACCCGTAACGCCAGGGCGGACCATGTAGAAATCTTTGATATATGGGCCGTATTTGGGGACTTCGGCCTGAATGATAGGCCGCGGTCCGACGAGGCTCATTTCGCCTTTGAGGACATTAAAGAGCTGTGGCAATTCGTCTAAGCTGGTCTTGCGCAGGAAAGCCCCGCTCTTGGTAATACGCGGGTCATTCTTCAGTTTGAATTCTGTTTCCCATTCTTTCCGGGCCTGCGGGTCCCGTGCCAAGAGTTCTTTCAGTTTGATGTCGGCATCGACGCACATGCTGCGGAATTTATAGCAGTTGAATTCTTTACCGTTCCGGCCGACGCGGCGGTGCTTAAAGATGATAGGCCCGGGCGAGTCTTTATAGATCCATAGAGCGATGGCCAAAAAGAACGGCGAAAGGCAGACAATCCCTAGACTGGTACAGATGACATCAAAGACGCGTTTAACAGCCCGATTGTACCAGAGAGCCAGGTTGTTGCGGAAACTGAAGGAAACGATATGGCCGTCGATGAGGCTTTCCGTGTCGAGCGTCGCCAACGGCAGGCTGCCCATATCGGGGATAAAGGCGACTTTCTTGACCAAGGGCTGGACGCGATAGACGATGTTCTGGACAGCGTCACTGCTGAGGCCCGGTGCAATGACCATGACGTGCTGGACACCGGTCTGGCGGATGACATCTTCGGCATCTTCAAAACGGCCTAAATGCGGCATCATGGCCGCTACCTTCGCTTCTGGCGTATAGTCTTCCAGATAGCCGATGAAATCATAGCTGACGCCCGTATCGTGCTTAAAATAATCCAATACGATGGCTGCTGTCTTACCGGCTCCCATGATGAGGACCGGCAGCTGGAGCAGTTTGAAATGCCCCAGGATATGTTTGACGATGTATCGTTCGGCTACCAGGAAAAAGAAAGAGGTCAGCCACAATAAGGCCACAAAGAGTCGCGACGTCGAGGCTGCCGTCTGGGCGATATAGATAAAAAAGATTAGTAAAGCAACAGCATAAAAGACGGATTTAAAAAGGCCGGAAATGACCTGCCAGAACTGCATACGCCGTGTATAAAGATGATGTAATTGTAAAAAAAGGATATATACGACCGGTATGATGACGTGGATACTGAGCCAGGAAAGATGAAAATGTGTTTCGGGAACGAGAAAATCCCGCAGTCCATAAGATGCATACTCGGCAAGCCAGATAGCAATGTAATCAGCAATAACCATAACAATCGGCAACAATTCATTGCTGTATTTATTTTTGATAGAAATAGACCCTTTCGTCGATAGCGTCTCCAAAACA
>ULNF01001130.1_pt1 | contig 13383 bp, 9 predicted proteins | sample 1951851 | NCBI WGS metagenome assembly ULNF01 (sample SAMEA4835570, study PRJEB28245) | human gut metagenome | biome: gut microbiome; material: fecal sample | place: Denmark | collected 2008 | reverse complement strand
CGCATCCTGTGTCCGGCTCTGCCTACTCTTCTTCGGTCTTCTCTTCGATTAGGCGCAGTGCTGCCTCCAACATTTCGTCCCGTCCATCCCGGATACCTTCGAGGGTCGGCCGTATTTCGTGGTCGATCTTCACGCCCTGCCGATTCACCACCCATCCGTCGGGATAATACCACCCTAACCCGGAAAATGCGCCGAGTATTCCTCGGGGCAGTATAAATTCACTGATATTGCCGTTGGCTCCGGCGCTTTGAGAACCGATGGTTTGGGTGTTAGGATTGCATTGAATTACTTGTACGGATGTTTCAGCAGCACTTTGATTTCCCTCATTGACTAAGACTACGATCGGAGCATTGTATTTATCGTTATCAGAAACCCGATATGTCTGATTTCCCACAACAAATACACCCGGCAAAGTAAGTAACGGATATGTATATTGTGCTACTTTTATAGTACTGTTCGGAAGTATGTATTTAAAAATAAAATCCACGAAATCTTGTGAAGGATAATAGCGTAAATCGATAATCAACCCTCTGGTTTTTTTTTCAGGCCGTTTGAGATCTCCGGTATCTCCTCTTTCGAGAGTTTGTCCGGACAGATATATCCGATCGAATCTTCGAGCATCGAGAATGTCCTGTGGTATTTCCAAAGGTAATTCCAACTGAAATGTCCTGGCATCTTTGTTACGTCGGCTAACGTGTCCCTCGTCACTCCGTCACGGCGGTAGCGGATCGATAGCGGCCGATTCTCTTTAGTGCGCAGAATTTGATCGGCCGTAGCTGCCAGCACGTCGTTCCCGTTGGAGCAGGAAATGAATTCCCTGGTTTGTGCCATGTAATATTCGACCGGTTTATCTTCGACAGCGACGATTTCGTCCCCCACCTGAAAGGGAGCTTTCCGCTCGCTCTTCACCGGGACGGTATCGGGCGTTACGACGATGAGCCGCCCTTCGACGAAGCCTGTGTTGAGAGGGACCCGATAAAGGCCGAACAATTCGGAAATTCCTCCGCCGTATTGTGCGTGGTTGTCGTCGAGTTCCGCGATCATCCGTCGCGTTTCCCGCAGGTAACTGCCCGCCGGGTGTGCCATACGCCGGATATATTCGGGAAGAACATCGTTCCAGTCCTTGTCGGTCAAGTATTTACTTGGAAAGAAATATTCGACCATGTTCCAGAAACGGAATACCGTGAGCAGACGATAACCGTAGTCGGGATTCGACAAGTCGTAATAGGGTTTTTCTCCGTCGAAACAGGGATTGGGGGACCATTGGCCATAGGTTTCGTAATACGTTTGCGACACGTAACGGTTCCCTGCGGTTCGGTCGGCAGAACGCAGCCGGACCAGACGCTCCGAAAGCTCGCGGCTGAGCGTTGCCGTATCCCGAATCCATCCGATGTCGGTGCGGTGTTCGAAAACCGAATCCGACGTCAGTATCTTCTCGTATTTACCGGGTGCTGTTTTGTACTGGCCGAAGCCGTCGATCCACTGGGCCAATATCTCGTTGCGGGCGGCAGGAGCGGTATCGGCAACCAGAGGCAGCAACTCGAAAAGTTCGAAATCCAAGTCGTACCGGTCGTCCGAAAATGCCGGATGGTGATATTTCACGAACCCCCACACACGGCCCAATACTTCGAGGTTTCGCAGCGTAGCGCTGTCGATCTCCGTACGGTCGAAACCCGAGTGCCGCGAATAGTCGGCGTACTGTTTCGGCCGGGAGCAGCCCGAAGGGAAAAGACTTGAAACAAGCAGCAGGAATACGACGATTTTTTTCATAACATAAATCTTTTGGCTCCATTCGTAGCAACCGAAAAATTATCGAAAACGATCTCTTGCCGTTCGGCAGCCTATGAGCTGCCAAGCGAATAAAAGCGTCGTTTCGCCGGTGCGAGGTACTTTAACAAAGTTAAGGTTTTTTCCGAAAGGCGCGATCTTTTTTAAGAATTTCGCAATCAAAAAACAATGATTCGGCACGAGTCCGCACGATTGCTCTCATCTTTCACTATCTTTGACATAGTCTTAGATAGGATGCGTCTCGGAAAAATGGGAACAAGCTCCCATTTTCTCTCGGCTTTTCGTATCTTTGCACAAAATCGGCTGTGGCTCGGATCGCCTCGGGCGAATTCGGACTGTTATCCGATCATAAAGATATGGAAAAAAGGTGTTCGCTTGGACTGCGGATATTTGCTTCGTTATCGGTCAAAATACAGAAACAATACGATGAAACAAGACAAACTGAAGGCGACGGCCCGCCTGTTGGAAATTATGGATACGCTGCGCGAACAGTGTCCCTGGGATCGCAAACAGACCTTCGAAACACTCCGAAATAACACGATCGAGGAGACGTACGAATTGGCCGACGCCATCCTGAACAAGGATCTCGACGGTATCAAGGAAGAGGCCGGCGACTTGCTGTTGCACGTGGTTTTCTATGCCAAGCTGGGCGAGGAGGCCGGGGCGTTCGATTATGCCGATGTGGTGAACGCTTTGTGCGACAAGCTGGTCTATCGCCATCCTCACATTTACGGGGAGGTGCATGCCGATACTCCGGAAGAGGTCAAAGCCAACTGGGAGGCATTGAAACTGCGTAAGAAAAACCGTCGGAGCGGTACGCTGGGAGGTGTTCCCGTAAGCCTGCCTGCATTGGTGAAGGCCTACCGCATCGGTGAGAAAGCGGCGGCGACGGGGTTCGACTGGGAGAAAAAAGAGGATGTTTGGGCCAAGGTGAAGGAGGAAACCGCCGAGGTCGAAGCCGAAATGACATCCGGCGACCGTACGGCGATGGAGGAGGAGTTCGGCGACCTGCTGTTCGCCCTGGTGAATGCTTGCCGCCTGTACGGGATCGACCCCGAATCCGCACTCGAGCGAAGCAATAAAAAGTTCATGAATCGGTTTAATTATATGGAAGAGTGTGCTTCGTCCGAGGGGCATACCCTGCACGAGCTGTCGCTCGACCGGATGGAAGAGTTGTGGCAGCAAGCCAAGCATGCGGCGGCTGAAAAAGAGTAAGAACCAACTAATACATATCGAATTATGGCATATATCAGAGAGGTACGGGGACATACCCCGCAGGTGGGTGAAAATACGTTTTTGGCGGAAACCGCCGTGCTTGTCGGCGACGTGACGGTGGGCCGCGACTGTTCGATCTGGTACAACGCCGTGTTACGCGGCGATGTGAACACGATCACCATCGGCGACCGGACGAACATCCAGGACGGCGTGGTGATCCACACCCTGTTCGACGGCTCGAAGCACCCGTCGCAGACCCATATCGGCAACGACGTGTCGGTGGGACATAACGCCGTAATTCACGGCGCGATCATCGAAGACAACTGCCTGATCGGTATGGGCGCCACGGTGTTGGACAATGCCGTAGTAGCGTCCGGGTGCATCGTAGCGGCCAACGCACTGGTGCTTTCGGGCAGCAAGCTCGAACCCAATTCGGTCTATGCGGGTATTCCGGCCAAAAAAGTCAAGGAGATAACCCCGGAACAACGGGACGAGATCGTACTGCGTACAGCCCGTGATTACCAACTGTATGCTTCGTGGTTTAAGGAGGAATAAGTCGTTTTTTCCATTTGTCGGAAGAGATTGGCGCTTGGTTTGCAAGAGTACATTCGGTTATAAAGACCGGTAACAATTAAAATGGTAGTTGATATGAAAGCGAAATTCTTGATCGTCGTACTGGCAGCGCTGGTGCTGGCAACGGGTACGGTATGGGCCCAGAAGGGGCATCGTGAACGAAGTATGGAACAGAAGGAGATCTCTACGGAGCAGGTGGCCCGCAGGATGACCGACCGAATGAAAGAGAACCTGTCGCTCTCTGACGAACAGGTAAAACAGGTTTACCCTATTTGCCTGGAACAGGCTCAAGCCATGAGGGAGCACTGGGCCGAACGCCGGGAGATGGCTGAAAAATCGCGTGAAGCGATGGCACAGCAGCGTGAACAGATGGCCGGCCGGATGAAGGCGGTTCTGACGCCCGAACAGTATGCCCAATGGATCGAATGCCGACAGTGTCTCGACCGAAAGGTCGATTGCGCCGGACCGGCATGTCGAAAAGGCGATGCGAATCCCGGACATCACCGCAGACCCTGTAACGGTGCTCCGTGTGTGGATAAAAAGTAGGCAGAAAGTCGAAATAATTCGCCGATATTTCCGTTTATAGGGATGAAACAGGCCGACCTGTTTCATCCTTTTTTCATGTTCCGGACAGTGAAAAAAGTCGATTTTTATCGTATATTTGCCGTGTGACGACAATGATGGGAGATGATTAGAGCAATTTGTTTACTTGTATTTTTGTGTACGATAGGTTTGGCTCGGGCGCAGGCCCAGAGCGGTGTGATTACGCTCACCGTGGTAGATGCCGAAACGGGAGAAGAGGTACCGGGTGCCGTGATAGAAATCGTACCCAAAGCCCACCCCGATCAGAAGAAATATTATACATCGGGTTACAAAGGCGCATTGCAAGTGCGCGGCCTCGCTTATGGTTCATATACCCTGGCCGTGACTTTCATGGGATATGAAAAGGCCGAAAAGGAGTTTCGGGTGACGCAGCCGTCCGAAAACCTGGGAAAGATCGCACTGCGGGAGGCGGCCATCGCCATCGAGACCGTAGTGAAGGAGGTGCAGGCACTCCGCACTTCTCAAAAGGGCGATACGGTAAGCTATAATGCCAATGCGTTCAAGGTGACTGCCGATGCCGACGTCGAGGGGCTGTTGAAGAAGATGCCCGGCATTACGGTCAATAACGGCGCTGTCGAGGCGCAGGGCGAAACGATCCAGAAAGTATTCGTCGATGGCAAGGAGTTTTTCGGCGAGGACGTGACATCGGCGATCAAGTCGCTGCCGGCCGAAGCGGTCGAACGGATCGAGGTTTACAACAAGTTGAGCGACCAGGCCGAGTTTTCGGGTATGGACGACGGCGAAAGCTATAAGGCGATCAACATCGTCACACGCGAAAATATGCGTCAGGGCATATTCGGTAAGGCATATGCCGGGTACGGTTACGATGCCGATACGGAAACCGAAGCCAAAAACAAGTATATGGTCGGCGGCAACGTCAATTTTTTCAGCGGCTCCAGCCGTCTGTCGCTGATCGGTCTTTTTAACAACGTCAATCAGCAGAACTTTTCGTTCGAGGATATTCTGGGTGTTACCGGTAATTCCGGAGGCGGAGGCGGTCGTTTCGGCCGTGGCGTGGGGCAATATATGGTTCGTCACCAGGACGGTGTGGCTTCGGTAAACGCAGTAGGCGTCAATTATTCGGATACCTGGGGCAGCCGGGATCAGGTGACTTTCCAGGGCAGCTACTTCTTCAACGGAACCCGTACGGTCAATCGGGCGCGTACCGAGCGCTGGTACGAGGATCCGGCGCCGATCGATACGCTTTTCACCGACGGTTATTCCCGGACGCAGAATTTCAACAACCGCCTGAATGCCCGCATCGAGTGGAAAATCGCCGACAACCAGTCGCTGATGATCCGCCCGGGCTTGAGTTTCCAGTCGAACGATCCGTTCAGTACGACTTACGGACGACAGTTCGGCGAAAGCGGCTACAGCGTCATCGACAATTTCGAGGATGCCTTCCGAAACGGTTACAGCGTCAATACTTCGGCCATTTACCGCGTGCGGCTGGGCAAGCCGGGACGTACGCTCACGGTGGACGGCTTTTTCAACTATTTCGATTCCCAGAATAAGCAAAACTCCCATACCAACGATTTCGGTATTTACGAGGATTACCCCGACCTCGATCCCGATCCGGACGAGAACGATCTGAAAAAGCTGATCTACCAGCGCATGATGAATCCTTCGTACCGTTACCGGCTGAACGGCCGCCTGACCTATACGGAGCCCGTATCCAAATATTCGCAGGTGAGCCTCGGGTATCGGACGTCGTACAATTACCAGCAGAGCGACAAGAAAACCTACCGGACCGGCGAGGATTACGGTATTACGGGATTGCTTCCCGATCCCTTGCTGTCGAACGCTTACAAGAGCAGCTATACGGTGCACTCTCTCGGCCCCGGCTTCAACTACTCCAAGGACCGCAATACTTTCGCTGCGAACGTCTATTATCAGCGTTCGAGCCTTTCGGGTGAGGTGATCCGTACCGGCTCCGAAGAGATCAAGCACGCCTACAACAATGTGACCTATTTTATGGTGGGACAGTTCAACCTGAACCGGGAGAATACGCTGCGAATGTTCCTGCGCTCCTATACGGACAACCCGGAGGTTACCCAGTTGCAAAATGTCTATGACGTATCGGATGCGCAATACATCACGCGGGGTAATCCCGACTTACGGCCTTCGTACAGCCATAATTTGAGTATGCACTACGTCAATTCCAATGCGGAGAAGGGCCGTACTTTTATGCTGATGTTCCGGGCCGAAACGACCCAGGACTATATTACGACCAGCACCCGCTACCGTCCTACTTTGGAGATCGACAATACGGTTTACCGTCCGTTGCAGTTCACCGAATGGACGAATATGGACGGCTACTGGGATGTGCGGGCACGGGCGAGTTACGGGTTTCCGGTGAATTTCATCAAGAGTAACCTGAATCTGCGGGGCGGCGTAAGCTATTCGCGTATTCCGAGCCTCGTGGACGGCGAGCGGAACAACACGGGCAACCTCGGTTACGAAGCGGGCGTAGTGTTGGGCAGCAACATCTCCGAGAATGTGGACTTCACCCTTTCGTGGGACGGCACGTACAACGAAGCCGTCAATTCCCTCGCCGCTACCGGAGGAAAGAACCGTTATTTCAACCATCAGGCTGCGGCGTCGTTCAAGTTCATCTTCGGCCGGGGATTCTCCCTCTCGGGCAGCGCTTCTTATATCCAGTATCTGGGTTTCACGAACGATTACGACGACAGCTATCTGCTCTGCAACCTGTTCGTGGGCAAGAAGGTCTTTCGCAACCAGCTGGGGGAAATCAACATCGGCGTAAACGACATTTTCAATCAGAATAAAGCGTTCGTGCGCACGACCGGTTCGGGTTGGACACAAAATTCTTGGAACAGCGTAGTGGGACGTTATTACTGTGTGCAGTTCGTCTATAACCTGCGGTTCTTCGGCAAGAAGGGTTCGAAGAACATCAAGGATTATCAAGGCGTTTCGGACCGCCCGTCGGGAGCCGTCGGTATGGGACGCAGCACCGCTCCCGGAGGCGGGTTCCGTCCGCCGCACCGGTAAAGCGATATGCGCCCCGGTTTGGTCGAGGAATATACGATATGATTATTGAAACATAAAAGAGAGGGGTATCGACCTCTCTCTTTTTGTTTCAGCACCTTTGCGATCAGGCCCATAACGTTGCGGAATATGCCTGCCCGAGTCACCACAACCTTTTTGGGGAAGGACGATACTCCCGGAGCCATTCACTTCCGGTCGTTCGATTCAGGACTTGCCGTATGATGGCTTTCCCGCTGTCTGCATGTCGGTTACCATCTGGTTTCGGAGCCTGCCGACGAGCCGTTTGAATCGTAGTAATATTTACGGTCTTTCGTTGTACGTGTCGTACCTGCGATATGTCCTTTGGAATCCTTTATCACTTCCTGCTGCCCGTTCTCGCGCACCGTGTACTTCACTCGTCCGGAAGCGTCTTTGATGACACGTGTTCCATTCTGATTTCGTTTGGTTTCGGAGCCTGCCGACGTGCCGTTTGAATTGTAGTGGTATTTACGATCCTTCGTTTGGTGTGTTGAGCCTACGACCTTCCCTTTTGAATCCTTGATTATTTCCCGATCTCCCGTTTTTTGAACGGTGTACTTCACACGTCCGGAAGCGTCTTTGACAACGCGCGTTTCATTCGGATTTTGAGCGCTGCAAAGCGTTACTGCTGCAAATACGGCAAAAAGGGTAAAAGCAAGTCGTTCCATAGTTTCGGAGAAGCTCATATTTTAATCGGGTTATTTACCTGCGGCCTTCTTGAGGCGAAGGTGTATGCCGACAGCAGCGAATCCGCCGTAAACTATCGTGAGAATCCACAGGATACGTACCTCGTGCAACACGTCGCTGAACGAAGCCCCCATACTTTGGAGCCGGATGAACCCTTCTACCCCGCTGCTGCTCGGCAGAATCTGGCCGAACCGGTAGAGCCATTCGGGCATCGCTTCGCGGGGTACGGAAGCTCCGCTGAGCATCAGAGCCGGGATCGAACACCAGAGTAACAGCATGATCGACTGTTCGCGTCGCTGGAACAGCGTCGAGACGGCGATGCCCAGGAAAATACAGGACAGCAGATACGGGATGAGAAAGGCGATGATGTCCGCCGTGTGACCGTTGGTCGGGAAATGAAACAATTTGTAGTGCAGTCCCAAAATATAAAACAGGGTGACGGCGTAGATCGACGCATAAACGAACGCTTTGCCTGCCACGACGGGCAGCGTGGACATTCTCCGGCGTCCCGGAGGAATGAGTTTCTTGTAAAGTCCGAATTCGCTCCAGGTGCCTCCGATCATACCGATACCGATCAGCATCGTCTGTTGGATGATGACCATGATGATAGCCGGCATCACGAACGATCCGTATCCCAGATAGGGATTGAACAAATTGTGGCTTTGGTAAATCACGGGTTGCGTCGTGGCCGTAGCCTGCGGGATGTTGGCTCCTTTTGCGATCAACCGCTGGAATTCCACCATAGCTCCTGTGGTGCCGATGCCCGACACGAGCTCCTGGAACGCCTGGCGGTACATCAGAAAATAGCTGGCATCGACATAGAGCGAAACGACCGCCTGCTGTCCGCCGAGCAGTTTTTCCTCGTAATCGGAGGGGATGTAAACCACGCCGTATATCTCCCGGTCGTAGAAAAGGTGTTTGGCCTCGTCCATGTCGCCGGGTTCGTAGGCCACATAGACGTTCGGTCCGGCATTGAAGGTATTGATCAACTGACGGCTGGTCGAAGTGTTGCTCATGTCGATTACTCCGATCGGCACGTTACGAAGTACCTGCGTCCCGTAAGCCAGCGAATAGAGCGTGGAATAGATCAGCAGGGCGAGCACCAGCACGAGAATCACGCCGGCATCCGTGAAGATCGAGCCGTATTCGTTGCGGACGACGGTGCGGAACTGCTGCCAGTAAGAGGTTATCTGTTTGGTAAATCGACTCATCGCTATAATCTCCCCCAGTATTTTTTATTCGTGCAGATGGTGCGCAGGCGCGGCAGACACAGCAGCGGAAGAATGATGAACAGGGCGATGATGCCCATGTCGGGCAACGAGTATATCGCCGGAGCACCGCGCAGGGCCTGATCGACCATGATGTCGGTGTAGAATGTGAACGGAAAGATGCAGCAGAACCATTGCATGGGTTTGCTCATAGCCATAATCGGGAACGTAAGGCCCGAAAACGTGAAGGCCAGTACCGAGTAACCGCCGCCGATCGAAAGCGACAGGCGCAAATTGCTCAACACGGTGACGATCATCGCACCGAGGGACTGGTAACTCAGGATGAAGAGCAGATTGCTGATGGTGATGACCGTCAGGCTGCCGTTCAGCGGTACGCCGACCACCTTGAAGATGACCAGGAGCATCAATTCCGACATCAGGAACATAATGACCGTAATCGGCAGGATTTTGCCCGCGTAGGCCGCGAAGACCGAGCCTCCGGCCGTGTCGTACCACTCCCTGGCCGTGCCGTTCTTGAGTTCGGTTCCGATGACGAAAATCGTCGCCATGATCGTGAAGATCAGAAGCATCATCGGCATAAAACTCGGCGAAAGGTAATAGCCGTAGTTGATATGCGGGTTGAATAGCACATGTTTGTCGAACCGTACGGGCATCAGTTGCGCCATAGCCTGTTTTTCGGTCAGCCCTTGTTTCATCAGCAGTTGCAGCTGGATACCGGCGGTAAAAGTGGTGACAGTCGTTTGCAAATCCTTTGCCAGCAGACCGTTTACCGTAATGTTCGTGCCGGTCAGGTAGCTTTCCAGATGGGTCTGGCTGTTGTTGAGAATGTTCTTTTCGAAGAAATCGGGAATCAGAACGATTCCCATGACCTTGCCCTGAAGCATCAGTCGTTCGGCCTCTTCCATTCCCTGTACGCCGTAAGCGACCCAAGCCGTAGGCGTCGCGTCGATCATCTGCGTCACTTTGCGGGAGAGGGTGCTGTTGTCCTGGTCCACGACGGCGATCGGAATGTCGCGTGCCACTCCCTTGTATAACAACACCGCGAAGAATGCGAACGCGACGATCGGCAGAATCACCGTCAGCAGCCAATACATCGGCTGACGTGCGACCCGGTGGATCTCCCGCCGCAGGACGGCGAGCGTATTGCTGAAAAAGCCCGGCATACGCTACCCTTTCTGAATTATTTGGCGATGTCTTTCCAGTTCACCAGTACGCTCATACCCGGCCGGATGTATTCCACGTCTTGCGTGGGTTTGGCTTTGACGGCAAAGGTGCGGATGTCGAAGCCGCCCTGCGTGCGTGTTGCGGACCAGGTGGCGAAATCGGCCTATAGGTCACCTCGAACTCCACGCTGCGGTCCAAGGCCGGGATATAGCCTGTCATACGGGTTCCGATATGGATGTCGGGCATCAGATCCTCCTTGATGTTGAAGGTCACCCATACGTCGCTCATATCGAGAATCGCCACTACGGGATAACCCGTTCCGACCAGTTCGCCGGCTTCGGCGATGATCGTCGAAACCTCGCCCGTTACAGGGGCGTAAACCAAGGCATCCGAAAGATAGGACTCCACTTCCGAAACGGCGCCTTCGGCCTGCCGTACCTGGGCGGCTGCCGCCTCTTTCTCCTCCTTGCTGGCTCCGTCGAATACCAGTTCGCATTGCGCTTTGGCCGCACGCTCGGTCGCCTGCATCGCCTGCAGGTTGGCGCGGGCTTCATCCAGCTTCTGGGCCGGAACGACGCCTTGTTCATAGAGGTTGTTCACGCGGTCGAAGGTTTTCTGGGCCAACAACAGTCCTGCCTGGGCTTTTTCCCAGAGATTCAGTGCGGCTTCCTTCTGTTGGATACGGGCGCCGGTGAGGGCTTTTTGGTCCATGGCCGATGCGGCGCTCTTCACGGCTTCGGCCTGTTGCAACTTGGCATTCAGTTCGGGGGTCGAGAGCGTGTAGAGCAGTTCGCCCTTGGTGACGTGCTGTCCCTCCTCTACTTTCATCTCCTCGATACGGCCGGGAACTTTCGACGAAGCTTTGTATGTAGTACATTCCACCGTTCCCTGGATGTACAGGGGCGTGGCCTTGCGTAAATACCAACTGATGAAGATGACGCCCAGCACGACAGCGGCGGCAATCAGAATGATCGTGACAATGGTACTTTTTTTCATGGGATTATCTATATTTACTCTTTGTCGAAATGAATGGGACGGGCGTCGGTACGGTGCAGGTAGCTGATGAACTCATCGCTGATGCCGGCGGCTTCGAGCAACTTGGCCAGTGCGACATCGTAATTGTAGGCGGTCTGCATACGCTCGGTGCGCACCTTGGCGAGATTCAGCTCGGCATCCACCAGATCGGAGGAGGAACTCATACCTTCCAGGAATGCCGCATTCTTGGCTTTGAGATACTCCTCCGCAAATGCGAGCGAAGCGTCGATCGACTTCATCTGGTTGGCATAGTTGTTCATTTGGTTGTAGAGTTTTTCGATCAGTACTGCAATGTCCTTGCCGGCTTTCATTTCCAGCACTTCCACTTGCTTGACCGTCTGTTTTGCCGCCGAATATTTGTATTCGCGGTTCAGGCCGTCGAAAATCTTGAGATTAACGCCGACACCTACTGCCCAGCGGGGCATTATTTTAGTTACCTGGTAGTTGTAGAACGAGGCTCCGCCCATCGCCGCGACCTGCGGCAGGAAATTGGCCCGTTGCAGCCGAACTCCTTCCTTGGCCAACTGGCGCTTGAGGGCTACCTGGCTGAGCAGCGGATTGAACTTGGCCGCCAGGTCTTTGTAATAGGCTACGTCTTCCAGGTTGCCGAGTACGAACATCGTCGTTACGGGCAGAACCTCTGCCTGCTGTCCGAGCGTATTATTCAGTGCACTGGCGATGGTTTCGACCTGCAACCGGGCGTTTTGAAGCTCCCGCTCCGCCTCGGCCATCTTGAATTCGACGTAAAGACGTTCGCTGTGGGGGATCATACCGTTCTGTTCGAGGGCGATCGCATCCTTCAGATGTTGGCCTACTCCATCCACTACCTGCTGGCGTACTTCGACGACCTGTCGGGCCAGCGCCAGACCGTAGTATCGCTCCACGAGCTCCGAAACCAGCGCGTTGCGGTTTTGGTTTCCCTGCTCGACTGCAGTCTTTTCGTTGATTTTCGCGGCACGGTTGGCCGTGTTGATCTTGCCGCCCATATAGATCGGCAGGGTTACCTGCCCTCCGACGAATCCGAGACTGCGGTCCTGCAATGTCAGGAACCAATCCGCTCCCATGACCGGGGTGAGAAGTTGCTGAATCTGGGGGATCAATTCGGTCGGGATCAGCCCGCTGCCGAGAATGTCGTGGGTGATGTTTCCGACAGGCCCTTTCAAATCGTTGAAGTCGAATCCGATGTCCTTGCCCAAATAGGTGTAGGCTCCGCCTACGCTGATTTGCGGCATACGCAAGCCGATCGCTGCCCGCCGTTCCTGCTGGGCGGCTTTTTCTTCGTAACGCGAGGCTTCGATGACCGGACTTCCGGAGAGGGTGATCTCCAGGGCTTCATCCAGGGAAAGTACCCGGGGCGTTTGCTCCTGAGCCGCCAGAGGTGCGGCAGCTAACAGAGCGAAAAATGAAACGATTACACGGTTCATAAAATGGTCTTCTAAATTTTTATGCGAAGATAGTGCGAATATTCGTACGTATAATTTGTTGTGGCTGTTTAGGCCAATATTCGGCGTAAAACAGAACAAAAAATAACCATGCTCCTCAATGTCCGATATGTGCGTTTATCGCTCGGACCTGACCGGACAGCGTCTCATCGACGCTGACTTCGATCCCGTGGCGACGGAGGTTCAGGGCGCCCTGGCAACAAACGAAACAGTCCGGCTCATATAGAGCAAAAACTACCCGGCGAAATTCGTGCCGAATTATCAATTCCGAGCAACTTTCCGGTTCACTTTTTCGTTCGGAGCACGGTTCCATCGAAGAATAGATGGTCGCCCCCCGCAATTCGACACCCGCTGCAAGCGCTTTCAGAATCGCTTCCTGTTCAGCGTGGTGGGTCGGAGAAGTTTCGTGAGTGTAACCCGTAAATATCTTTCGGTTAGTCGTTACAATCACTGCACCTACACAATAGGAAGAGGTCGAGGGCGTACATTTGCGGCTTTCGTCGATCGCCATTTGCAGGTAGCGGCGGTCTTCGGCGGTCCGGTCGGGCTTGATCGCATAGGTCGTGACCCGCATTCCTCCCAACGATTCGGTCGAATGCGGCGTTTGCAGATAACCGGAA
>ULNF01014855.1_pt1 | contig 13690 bp, 17 predicted proteins | sample 1951851 | NCBI WGS metagenome assembly ULNF01 (sample SAMEA4835570, study PRJEB28245) | human gut metagenome | biome: gut microbiome; material: fecal sample | place: Denmark | collected 2008 | reverse complement strand
TCTTCCTCATACAGCTTTTCAAACTCGCTGTCCAGCTTGTCCTCATCACAGCCGCCTGTTGCTATGAGACTTATCAGATCACTTCTTGCCTTGTCGATCTTTTTAAGCCTTTTTTCGATCGCTGCGATCTCTTCCAGCCCATGACATTCAAGCACATTGCTGATATTCGCTTTTAAGATCTTTTCAACGTCGTTCCCACAAGAGTAGTAGTTATTTATCGCTCGTATTATAGCTTTGTGGAGCTGTTCTTCCTTTATCGTGGGAGAATCTGGGCAATATCTTTTGCCGTGTTCCAGCCGGCTTATACACCGCCAGACTATTAACTTTTTCCTTCTTGAAGTCCACGTTGTACGGCGGTAAGGCGTGCCGCATTTTCCGCAGATAAGCAGTTCGGTAAGAGCATATTTACTGCTGTATTTTCCTTGCTCGGTAGTAGTTTTATCGCTGATTTTACGCTTAGAACTTCGCCTTGCAAGCTCCTGCTGAACTCTATTGTATGTGTCACGGTCGATTATGGGTTCATGATGATCTGTCACAAGATACATCGGGCGTTCGCCGTGATTTTTAACTATCTTGTGAGTGATACAATCTGAGGTAAAAGTCTTTTGCAGAAGTGCGTCGCCTGCATACTTTTCGTTTTTCAAAATGCTGCGGATAAGTGATTCGTTCCATACTTTATTTCCCTGTGAAGTCAAAATACCTTTGTTCTCGAGGAGCTTTTTTATCCTGCTCATGCTGTATCCGTCGAGAAACAGCGTATATATCAGCCTTACTGTTTCAGCCTCTTCGGGTACTATCTCCGGTTTTCCGTCTGCTCCTTTTTTATACCCAAGCAGATATTTATACTGGAACTGCACCTTGCCCTCACGGTAGGCTTTTCCTTTGCCCCAGCTTACGTTTTTACTTATGGATTCTGATTCTGCCTGAGCAAAACTTCCATACAGAGCTATCATAAATTCCGATGTCATAGTTAAGGTGTTTATGTTCTCTTTTTCAAAAATAACTCCGATACCCAAGTCTTTAAGTTGTCTGACATATTCAAGACAATCCACGGTATTTCGTGCAAATCTTGATATTGATTTGGTGATCACAAGATCTATCTTTTTGTTCCTGCACATTCTTATCATGCGGTTAAACTCGGTTCTTTTCTTCGTCTGAGTTCCGCTTATACCCTCATCTGCAAATATCCCCGCAAGCGTCCATTCCTTTTTTCTGTTGATAAGATCGGTGTAATATGCGATCTGGACCTGATAGCTGTTCTGCTGTTCTTCCTGAGCCGTAGATACTCGGCAGTATGCGGCAACTCTTAACTGGTGGTATTTATCCCTGCTTTCCGCTGTTTGCACTTTCGCAGGAATTATCGTTACATTCGGCGCTGTGGACATTTTTCTCATTCCTTTCCGTAATATTCTTAATACGTATTCCGTTAATAAGCTCAACCTCTATGACACAAAAATGGCTTATCCAAATTCGTGAAACACACGCTTTAAATAAGCCAATATCGAGTGTATTTAATTGTTTGTGATTCTCAAGCAAAGCCTTGATTTCCTCTGTTTTCTGCGGGCTGTCATTGTAAGTGCAGCAATCATATTTCATCTCGGCAAGTTTGAAAATTTCGGATTTTACTCTGTCAAAATCCACTTGCGGAGAATCTGTCATCTGATTGATCTCATTCTGTTTTCGTATCACATCCGCAGTAGGTGAATATGTGCTTATCTCGCCGCCCGATTCCAACAGACTTGGATTTGCTATTGCCGAATTAATAACATTAAGTACAGCACCTATGATCATTTGATCTGTAATCCGATATTCAAGCTTGTAACAATCGTGATTTTTGCAATCCCAATGCTCATACTTTGAATTGCCGCCTATCCTTGAAAGTTTGTGACCGCATTCGGCGCAGTATGTAACATTTCTAATTTCCTGTAAATCATCGGATATCAGATTAAGCGTGGTTGCTTTTTTAACCCGCTTTTCATTTGCTTGTCTGAAAATGTCCTCGGCGATCAATTGCGGATATTTCTCAGTTCCAAGATATCTCTCATTTTCGATTATTCGCTTGACCATGTTTTTGTTCCACTTATCCGAAATAGCATTGTAACGAATTTTCTCTGACTGCATAAGCTTTGCAATCTCAGACAAACTTCTGCCTTTCAGATACTCGTCAAATATTGCAACAACGGCGTATACTTCTTTTGGCTCGGTTGTTATCTCACCGTTTTTCATACAGTATCCGAACGGGATTGTACGATTCTTTGGCATTATTTTCACTCCTTTCAGACTACAATAATATCACATTTTCTTCTCAAAAGCTATTACCAATAGCAACAAAAAAATGCCTTGCAATTTTACCTGCAAAGCATTTAGATTCAGTTATAACAACTTTTCATAATCTCGTCCGGAATACACAACTCTCGCTATCGTTACAAGCTTTTTATCTTCGTCTATCCAGTAAAACATAATATAATTATGAACTATAAGCTTACGATACTCATGCTTCAAAGGCTTGACCGGAATATACATCGGACACTTATACGGCATATTTGCCAAATCTTCGGCAGATTCAGCCATTTTCTCCGCAAGTCTTTCAGCGGCATCCGGATTTGCAAGCTTTACGCCGATATATTTTGCAATATCGACCATATCGCGTCTGGCAATCGGTAAATATTCAATCGTATACATTATTCTCCTCTCGCCGCCGCTTTCATTGCGCTGAGAACATCCTTTGAAGAAAAACGTTCGCCTGTTTCCTCAGCTTCTCTTTCAGCTTCTGCAAGCTTGAAATACACGTCGCTTTCAAACTGCATTTTCTCAAAAGCCTCCATACTCATAACGACCATATCGCCATATCCGTTTTTAGTGAGGAAGACGGGTTGTTCAGTTTCATGCACGGTTTTTGAAATATCCGCAAAATTGTTTCTTAGATCCGAAACGGGTCTTATCATATTCATGTCCATGCTCATCGCCTCCTAAATATATTTTATCATAATTATGCTAAATTGTCAATGCGTTTTATATATTTTCTTTAAACTTTATTCCGCCTATCAAGTGAAACTCCAACTCATGCTGATCTATAACCACGATCTTCTCAACTATACTTTCAAATGCCGATTCTTCAAACTCGGTTATCGGCTTATCACGCCTTTCAAAAAAGTCTATTAACATTTCGATCTGATCCAGAGTTTCGTCCTCGTCGTCTAAGCGTGTAAGCTTTTTCAGTTCTGCTTGCAGCTTATTGATCTTTGCCGTAAGCTCAGTAGTCTGCTCAATATACTTAGCCTCGTCCAGAAAACCTTTAGTTTTCAGTCTTGCAAGGACGTGAGTTTGTTCTCGAAGCTTGGCGATTTCTTTGTGAATGTCCATTACTTGTGTTTTACCGTTGAACTTTTTAAGTTTCAAATCCTGCAATGATGTTTGAAGAGGTACAAGAATTTGCTTATAATTGAATAATAGTTTGTTGTATAGTCTTATAAAACTTTGCTTGATAAACTTTTCCTCAACTCGTTTATTCATGCACAATTCTGCTAAATTATCGTGTTTGCGGCAAACCCAGTATATTTTATTTCTACTATCTTTGCGTTTGTATTTTGTTCCACAGTTGGCACATATCAGTTTTCCTCTGAACGGTGATTCAGACACTATATTTTTATGTTTTCTGCTTTCAATCAATTTTTGAGCTTTTTCAAATATTTCTATCGAAATTATTGCTTCATGAGTATTCTGAATACAATATTTGTTTAATTGTCCATTGTTTTGAATCTTTCTATATGGAAGATTATTTGTTGTAAATGTTTTTTGATAGACTGAATCGCCAATATATTTTTCGTTGGAAAGAATATATCGAATGCCGTAATAACTAAATTTATCTTTATACACTTTGTACTTGCTCTGACAGATTTCTGAAATTCGCTGATAACCAATACCATTCAAAAACATATCAAAAATTTCTTCCACAATCTGAGCTTGAATTTTGTCAATAATCAATGCGCCATTATTTAACTTAAAACCAAATGGTGCAGAAAAAACATTTACAATTCCTTTTTCAAATCTTTTTTGATAACTCCATTTCAAGTTTTTTGAAATGGATACCGATTCCTCCTGAGCCAGACCGCCCATAATGGTTATCATCATTTCATCAGTCAGTTTTGCGGTATCAATGTTTTCTTTCTCAAAGAATACTGTTATTCCAAGGCTTTTAAGCTCCCTTATATTTTTCAGACAATCCTTAGTGTTTCGGGCAAATCGGCTGATAGACTTTGTGTATATCCTGTCTATCTTACCTTTCCGACAGTCGCTTATCATTCGCTGAAACTCATCACGCTTGTCCTCACGAGTACCTGTTATTCCCTCATCTGCATATATGTCAACAAGCTGTTCTCTGTCAGACTTTTCGAAAGCTTTCTCGTAATATCTTGTCTGAGCCATAAAGGAATTAAGCTGATCTTCGCTGTTTGATGACACACGGCAGTATGCCGCACAGCGGAGCTTATGGTTTTGTTCTTCTGATATTGTCGGCTGTATTATCGTTACCGTTGTCATTTTCTCACCTCCGTTTTACCAACAATGATACCACAAATCTTTATGGAATGGTATCACTATACTTGATAAAATTACTTATCCGAATCTGTGCAGTTTTCACGTTTGTCGGCTTGTCCTGCGGTTATGCACAAAGCCATTGCAAATACGCCGACTGTACCGCCTATGATTAATCCGATAATAAATCCTAACATTTCAATTTCTCCTTAAGCTGCGTCTTTTGATGACGCAAATTCTTTGTATATATCTTCTGTATTTCTGTTGATGTAATTATGCTTTTCGCTTTCTTTAAGAAGTTTATCAAGCTTATCTGCGAATATCCTTGCCATAAAGTCGTTATACTCTGCCTGTCCGAACTTAGTCATCAAAATCCACTCCTATGCTTATTTTCATCGCTTTTTCTACTTTTTCCATAAGTTCAAGATCAACCGAACCCACATAATTTTTCAGACGATATCTGTCTATGGTCCGTATCTGCTCTGCAAGAACGATCGAATCTTTGGGCAATGCTTTTGAACCCTTGATATGGATATGCGTGGGAAGATGATTCTTTTGGGCTGTGGACAGCGGAAGAACCACGAGGGTGGGGCTGTACTTGTTTCCCACATTATTCTGCACTATCAGCACAGGCCGTATACCTCCTTGTTCCGAACCGACAACGGGATCAAGGTCTGCGTAAAAGATATCACCTCGTTTGATCAGCATTTTCCTTCACCTTTTTCTTTAGAGTTTCAAAAACTTTCTTATTCCTTATACAGCTATGAAACGGACAGAACAGCACATTTGTATCTCTGACATACCACACGCAGCCGCAGCATGGATGCTTGTCCGATAATCTGATTGTAGGAGCAGGAATATATACTCCAAATTTATTATATTCGTACCGAAAATCTGATTTTTCAGGCTTAACTTTTTCGCTCATATATCAGCCTCCTGACTTTTGTTAATTTATATGTAACAGGCGGTCTGCAAAAGTGTGCAAACCGCCTTTAATTCGTTTTGCCTTCGTCCGATCCATTTTGTTTCGGACGTTTTCCGCAATATTTATCCCCGATACCCGTTGCGGCGGAACTCTGCAGGCAATCGACAGCGTATCGATCTCATGGGCGTTTCACCCGCTCTTTTAGCCCCTACTGGGAAGTATCATTATCCTCACACGTTTCATCGCCTTTTCGGAAAGCTGTTCCGAATTTTGAAACGTCACATTTATCGCTCATCCTTTCGGAGTCTTGGCGTGTGGTTTCTTTGGCTGCCGAGATTTCATACCAGCCGTGTGATCAACGTACTTGCAGAGTTGATATTCTATTGTCAAGTTACTTGGAGCTTTTATTCTCCTTACACTTGTATAGGGGTAGAAGTCTGGTATTTAACAACCGTTTTTTATTGTGATCTCAAAAGTTTGTTAAGCTTGCACAAAATCCTACGTTTCTTTTTGTGAATATTTTGCTGAGTGGTATGTAGAAAACAAGCGACCTCGTTTTCCGTTTTATTTTCAAAATATATTGCAAAGATCAACCTTCGTTCATCCTCTGAAAGTTCATTCAGACAGCTATACAGCTTTTCGCATTTAATATTTTGTATCACTCTTCTTTCGACGTCGTCATTTTCTGTTCGGAACTCCTGAAAGTTTTCAAGTTCTCCGTTAATGTTTCCTTTCAACGCAGAGAACTGGATCTCGTGCTTATAGAACGATTTATTGTTGTCATCAATATTCCATTGGGTTCTATTGTAATATGTGCGGATCTTTTCGCTTACTTCAATTTCAACGTATCTTTTGGTTATAGTGTCATAAACACTTACTATGTTTTTGCTCATTTTTTATTCCTCCGTTTTGATTTTCTTGTTCTGAATCAAAACGAAGGCTTATGGATATTTGGCTATGTATTGCTGCCAGTATTTAAAAATGGGCATAAAAAAACTCCATTTCTGCTCTTAAAGCAAAAATGGAGTTAACAAAAATAAAAAAATAGAAACCGACACTAGCTTTAAAAGCTACTTGTCAGGCTTCTACTCCGATTTTAAACAAACGTGTGATGCTTGTACTAAGTAATTAATATTATTTAATGGTTTTAACGTTATTGTTTCTCGGCATTTCCAACACTTGATCATAACTGCAAAGTTTGTACCGAAATAACTATTCTCGCCTTTTCCTGTTATTACATCAAAAAGTCTGCCACCACATATTGGGCAGCGTATATGATGTATATTATCTATTGTCAATCTATCAATCCTCCGACGTTTAGCTGGTAAGCTAAACTGATGCTAAATAAATTTGCGGCATAAACCGCAAAATTATTTGTTCATTTTTGAAGTTGGTCTATGAAATCAAGCCAATCTTTTTCTGTTGCACTATTTTCCTGTGCTTTACGAATCGCTTTTGTTACAATATTATTGCTCTTTAGATATGTAATAATGTCCGGACTAATTGTATCATTTGATGCTGCATAGAGATCATATATTTTATGTGTTTCCGCTTCGTCCAAGTGCAATTTATTAATCATTCGGTCAAGCACTTCAATAGTTGGATTGCTTCTTGCTCCGCTTTCAAGTTGACTGAGATATGCTGTAGATATCCCAATCTGTCTTGCGAGTTCTTGCTTGGTCATAGAGTGTTGTATTCGTTTCTCGGATATGAACTGACCGAATCTGAGTTTGTCAGTCATGTTTTGTGTTCTTTACTGAACTACGATTTTAAAAACAGAAACACCTGCAAAATCGTACAATTCAGTATATTGATCAAAATTTTTTACATTTGAAGCTCTCCAAGCATTTATAGTCATAAAAATTCTCCTTATTAAATTTCATATGATGCATGAGTCTTATTTAATTATACGTTTTACATTATCGATGTCAACAAAATTGGCATAAGGTGAAGATGTTTAGCACGAAATGCAAAGATCAGAAAACTAACATAATATGCTTGACCTTGTTGTTTTATTATGGTAAAATAAAAAAGAACCCTGATACAAATTCAGAGTTCTAAATTGAATTATTTTTTTGACTTTCCTATAACCTCAATGAAATACGCTAAATGCTCACGTTCTGCGTTGTCCATCTTTGCCATTATTTCTACAGCGTCGCCTATAGTCATTTTATTTGTTAGCTTTATTGCATAAGTGTCATTAAGATTTGTCCTGCTTGCACTTTTGCCGAGAATATAATCTGTAGTAACGTTATAAAAGTCGGCAAGTCGATACACAACTTCTGTAGGTGGGACAGTTAATCCTTTTTCATAGTGAGAAATCGTGCTAGGAGAAAGATGAAGATGTTTTGCTATATCTGTTTGTGTTAGAAAGTTTAGCTCTCGCAGATTGATCAAGATTTTGGCGATAATGAGCTTTTGTTTTTCGCCAAAAACATTTGAGCTTTTAACTCGCTTTTTCATAATATACGATCCACCTACCTTTCCGATTCCAACATTTTTATTATAGTATAAATATATTTAGAAGTCACAAGTTTATATTATTTATAACAAATCGGCGAAATTTGTCGATTATTTATATTGTGAATATAATTGATGTGATTTATACTACATTATAAGGAGGAAATACATATGATCAGAGTAGCAATATGTGATGATAATAAAGTATTTGTTAATAATATGTCACAAGCTGTCAAATCCGAATTTAAAAGACAGAATAATGAAGATATTGAGTTAGAAACTTACATTTCAAGTGAATTGATGTATCAGCACCACTTAATAAAACCATTTGATTTGGTTTTTCTTGATATTGATATGCCGGAGCCGGACGGTTTTCAATTAGCAGCTAAGATTTCAAGTTCAAACGACTGTTACATAATTTTTGTTACCAATCATCCTGAACTGGTTTATGATAGTCTTTATTTCCGACCACTGAATTTTATAACCAAAAGCAATGATTCTTTTTTCACAGAAAAACTACATAGTGTGGTTAATCAGCTCTTCAATGAAATGAAGCAAAACACAATTATTATTTTGGAAAATAAAGAAGTCGGAAGAGTTCCGCTGCAAATAAAGAACATTTATTATATTGAGAGCAGTAAACATTATGTTATCTATCATTCAGAACATAACGAACCGATAAAGATCAGAGGTAATATTGGTGAATTGGAGATTCATTTTTCTCAATATGATTTTGCTCGGATACACAAGAGTTTTCTAGTTAATCTTCGTCACATTTTTAATATAGATAGAAATAAAGACGAGATAATTTTTAAGCAAGGCTTTAGATTAAATATGAGTAAAAACTACAAACAAACTGTTGATGAGAAATTAACACAGTATTTGAGGAAGACAAAATGAAGAACTTGCTATGGAAATGCTTTGAGCTTGTGATTAATTATTATCAGGGCTTTATTATGACATGGTTTGTGTATAGATTTCTAAATCCTAAATCTCTCAAACAGGCAAAAACATTTCTTTCGATTTTTAGTATCATATTTGGAACAACCATAACCCTGTTAAATCACATCACTTTATATGAGGGATTTACAAGTACTTTATATTTAGTTATATTGTTGGTATATGCCATTATTGCCTTTAACGACAGTATTATTAAAAAACTACTATCAACGATCATTCCCAATATTATTCTGCTGCTTATCACTTCTGTTGAACTTAATTTATTATCATCTCTAAATAGAATAAGCGTCAAGGACTTGATTACAAATGATAATAGCGTAAGATTCATGACTTTGATTGTAATCCAGATTTCTCTTTGGATCTCCTTGAAAATTATAATCAAGCTGTTCAAATTCTCTGACAGTTATACAATATCAGATTGGTCTCCGATTATCACAGTATTAATATCTTCCTTTATTCTAGTATCACTTCTCCATGTACTTTCACTCAATGCGGATGATACGCAAAGAATATACATCAATTTATCATACCTGGTTATCATTATACTGAATTTCCTAATGTTTTACGTTATTTATTCACTCTTCTTCAAGAATGCTCAGATAAAGAATATGAAGGTACTATCCGTAAAAGAACAGTATATGGAACAGTATGTTAATAATGCGGAGACTCAATACGAGCTGATCAGAAAAATAAGGCACGATATAAAGGATCAACTTACCACCGTTTATGAATTGCTCACAAGTGGCAAAACCGAAGATGCTTTGGAATTTATTGAACAATCCAACGGCATTGTTAAAGCTACAATGACATTTGTTCAAACCAATAATCCAGTTGCAAATGCAATAATCAACTCTAAATTGTCTACTGCATCAACTTTAGGAATAAAGGTGTCATGTATTACGGTAAATGACTTTGTAGGTATCAATGAGCTTGATCTATGTGACTTATTGAGCAATACTTTGGAAAATGCGATCACAGCCTGTGAAGCTATGCCGCCAGATTTAAACAAGTTTATCTATTTGGAAATCAGTAAAGAAAACAACATTTATACATTTATAGTGAAAAATTCTCTAGATAAGTCTGTTATTAGCGAAAATCCAAAATTAAAAACCACAAAGAAAGATATCATAAACCATGGACTTGGCACTTCTATTATTAGGGACATAGTAAATAAATACAGTGGAAGATATGATTACTATGAAATTGACAATGCTTTCTGCTGCTCTATAATCTTAGAAACTTAACTCATATGATAGCTCGGCTTATGCCGAGTTATTTTTTTGTGCCTGAAAACTGCACAATATGCCAAAACGCTTGACGAAAGATATTTTATATTGTAAAATTCAAAAAAAGCAAGGTGAAAATTATGAATTACTTGGTATCTCAGATTGTTAATTTTATTACGGAACAAGATGTAATCAGTGATGAATCAGATGTACAAGACTTTTATAGATATGGAATAGAAATAAGTATTTCATCGTTACTTAACATAGTTCTTGTTGTAATAGCAGGTATCCTTATTCATCATATAATCGAAAGTATTGTTTTTCTTACACTATTTATACTTATCAGATCATTCACCGGAGGCTATCACGCTGATACATACTTTAGGTGCAATTTATTGATGTGTATTACATTCATATTAACCGTTTTATCAAATTGTATGTTTTCTAACAAGCTCTCCCTATCAATTATTATTGTTTTAATCTGTGTTACTGAACTGATAGTTTCTGTCTTGGGTCCTATAGAAAATAAAAACAAACCAAAAGAAATTTTAATAAAAATCAATTGAACATTTTACAAAGGCAATGCATTATCTGAATAACATCAGATAATGCATTGCCTTAATGGGTTTGAAGGAGGAAAGAATGTACACGCTGAAAAATCTTAGAAATATGATGAAAAATCATACCGGTATGCTGGTTCTACTTGTGATTTCTATGTTTGTTTCATTCGGGGTTTTGTTTTTCGGTGTTGGATTGTACTATCAGTACAGCAAAAATATTGAGGACGGCGAAATTGACAGCTATGCTGTCGGTTTTTCCATAAATGACATTATTACAAAAAAAAATTTTTGTGAGTTTGTGAAGAATATGCCGAATAAGCTTATGGGTGATGTTTCATATATTACCTGTTTTTCGTCCACGCAGGTAAGCGGAATTGATGAGGAAATACCTGTCGCATTCTATCTTCAGTATTCTGAAGGAAAATTTGAATATTCCGATAAAGTATTTCAGCCAATGATTGATGACCTTGTAATTAAGGACGGCAGTTTTTTCACGCAGGAGCAATATTCAAACGGAGAAAAAAAGGCTGTTGTAATGGGCAGCGGAAATGTAAATCAGCCGACTTCAGCACCCGAATATACAAATTCGGTTACAGCATTCGGTCAGAGCTATGATGTTATCGGCACAATAAACCCTGCTAACAGCAGCTATTTTTTTTACAGTATCTATGTTCCGTTCAGCTCAGTCCCCGACGATACAATTATGAACGACGGGGTTTATCTTGCACTCAACAATAAAATCACTAAATCTGAATATGATGATTTTACCGCATATATCAGCGAATTTTTCAAAGATAAAATCACTCTTTATGAACCGGCATTCGACTTGGCATCAAACACTTCCTACTACATAACAGTTGTACTGATTTCGGTAATCATTGCCATTCTTTCGGCATTGAACATTTCCATTCTGTATAATTACATCATTATCAGCAGAACAAGACAACTGACCATTATGCGTATCTGCGGAGGGTTAACCTCAAATCTGAGCATATCAACCGCAAATGAGATTATTCTTATTATGCTTCCTGTAAGCATTATTTCAGCTTTGTGCTATGATAAATTTATTCTTACTGTACTTTCAGCTAAATTTCCGCTTATGAAAGCTGCATATAATCCATATGTTTACGCAGAAATAATTTTGATTTACTCTGCAATATCGTATCTTCTTAATCTGTTTTTGCTTCATCATAATCTCGGCAAAAAAATTAAGGAGGGATTGAAATGAGAATTAAGTTATACGGCAGGGTTATCGGTATATTCCTGAAAAAGCACTCGTTTATCAATGTTTTAATAAGCCTCCAGCTGATTGCTGTTTTTGTTATCGGAATAATTATGACATCGATAATAGACGAAAAGGCTTCCTCATATGAGGCTGTCAAACCGCTGCTTAATGGCGAGGGATTGTATTGTGGTGGATATTTTTTGAAAGATAATGAAAATGGCGGACTTTTGGAAAACACAGATGAAATCAAAACTCAGCTGAAAGATGTTGATTTTATCTCGTCTGTAAACTTTGCGTCCCTGCAAACAGGCGTTGATACACAAACTAACGAGGTTAAGACCGCATATGCACTTGTATATGATGATTATTCTGCAAATCTTTTTCGCCCGACAATAGAAAAAGGTTCGTGGATAACTGATTCCAAGCAATCCGATGATATACCGCAGGCTGTAATTACCCGAAATTATCAAGGCTATAATGTTAATGATATTGCTGAATTTGAAACTGAAAATGGAACGTTGAAGGTCAGAATAATCGGTGTAATTGGTGATAATGAAAAATACCTTGGAGCAAACTCGGAATATGAATCAAATGAACCATCCTATCAGTTAATGCTTTCTACACATTTCAACTGTCTGAATGACCAGCTTAAAAACAAAGGCTTTACAAACGAGGAGATTGCTTTGAAACTCGAATCTCTTGGGTATTCAGCGGACAGCATTGTATATAATGAACCTGTATTGTTTTTTACAGATAAGGAGTGGAATAAAACCGATTTGGATTCAGTAATGTCAGACTCCCTTTTTATAAAGTACAACCGGAATATTTCCGATGATGAAAAGCTTTACAACAGAAAATATATCAACGAGAATCTTTCTGTATTATCATTTGCGATACAGTTTTCTCAGTTGAACAACAACAGTCAGACCATTGTTTATAGAGAGTTGTACACATTGATGCCAATAATGTGTGCAATATACCTGCTTGTACTGATTGCGTCAGTGAGCGTTAATGCGATTAACTGCAAAAATAATATAAGAAACGAAGCCATACTGTATTTGGGTGGTGCAAAAAGAAAACAGTTGCTTACAATCAATGTAATTTACAATGGGCTGATTTGCATTGTGTCTTTGATAATTTCAATAGCAGGATCGTTGATTTTCTACAAGGCAGGATTGTTCAGCAAAACAGTAATTACATTGGGCTGGAAACCGATCACCATTTGCCTGATTGTGTGTGCTGTATATATCTTGGTATCCTGTATCATTTCCTGCATTATCCTCACACCAAAGGCTTTGAAAAAAGCAATAATATTATCGGAGGAATAGTAATGGTAAAACTTAATAACATAGTAAAAATATATAATTCAAAGAAAGCCAACGAATTCAAGGCTCTCCACGGTGTTTCGGCAGAAATTCGGGACGGTGAGCTTATTGCGATTATCGGAAAATCGGGTGCAGGAAAATCAACGCTTCTGCATATTTTAGCCTGCATTGACAACTATCAGGAGGGCGAATACTACATTGATGATGTGCTTGTGAAAGACCTTTCCGAAAGTCAGTATGCAAAAATCAGAAACGAGAAAATCGGGATGGTTATGCAGGATTTTGCACTGGTTGAGGATTTCACGGCACTGGAAAACGTGATGATACCGCTGAATTTTTCCAAAAAGAAAGTCAGTGACAAGAAAGAAAAAGCCCTTGCGGCACTGAAATCGGTAGGCATTGAGGAGCTTGCCAAAAAGCTATGCAGCAAACTTTCGGGTGGACAGAAGCAGCGTGTGGCAATTGCCAGAGCGATA
>ULNF01037407.1_pt1 | contig 14055 bp, 11 predicted proteins | sample 1951851 | NCBI WGS metagenome assembly ULNF01 (sample SAMEA4835570, study PRJEB28245) | human gut metagenome | biome: gut microbiome; material: fecal sample | place: Denmark | collected 2008 | reverse complement strand
ACTCGACCCGCAGCATCCGATAACCGATGCCGATGTGCGTTTGTATGTATTGCTGCCCATCTTTCCCGTTTTCCAGCTTTTTGCGCAGGGTTGCCATGAATACTCGCAGAGAAGCAATATCATTTTCCCAACTGCTGCCCCAAATCTGCTGCGTAATGTAGGTGTGTGTCAGAACCTTACCAACATTTTTGGAGAGCAGGCACAACAGTTTGTATTCGATGGGCGTTAGGTGCAGTTCTGCACCATCAAGATATGCGCAGCCTGCCGCATAGTCGATTTTCAGCGCACCGTTCGTAAAAATTGGGGTTTCCTGTGCCGTATCTGCTTTTATCAACGCTAACCTTCGCTGCGTCACCCGCAGTCGTGCCAACAGTTCATCCACGGAAAAAGGCTTCGTCAGGTAATCGTCCGCCCCGGCATCCAGCGCCCCGATTTTATCGGAATCCTCTGTCCTGGCGCTGATTACAATGATCGGCATATTCGACCACGAACGGATCTTTTGGATGATCTCCACGCCATCCATATCTGGAAGTCCCAGATCAAGCAGCACAATATCTGGATTGTGAGACAGCGCCTCCATCACGGCGCTTGCGCCGTTTTGCGCCGAAAGATACCTGTATTCGTGAGTTTTCAGCGTCGTAGTGATCAGATTGCGCACAGGGGTATCATCTTCTACAACAAGGACAAGTGGCTTATTCATTTAAGTTCACCTCACTAAGCGGTAATGTAAAGGAAAAGATGCAGCCATGCGGCGAATTGTTTTTCAGCGTTATTTCGCCATGATGTGCATGAATGATGGCTTGACAGAGCGTGAGCCCAAGTCCGAGGCTTCGGCGGCTGTCGCCAATCGGATTTCCCCCGGCAAAGAACATTTCAAAAACACGCTCCTTTAGTTCGTCCGGGATACCAGGGCCGTTATCGCTGACACAGATCTCAACCGCTTTTTTTTGCTGGATTGCCGTGATGCAGATGTCAGAGCCAGCCGTAGTATATTTGACTGCATTGTTCACCAGATTGATAAGCACCTGCACGATGAGTCCTGCATCCACCCGTATCAGCAGCGGCACGTCTCCGCAATTCACCGTGATGTGATGTTCTGTCGATCTTCGGTCGATATGCCGTAGCGCTTCCGACACAATATCGTCCACAACCTGATCGGAAAGACGCAGCTTGACGCTGCCGTCAGCGATTTTCGTAATGGAGAGCAAATTCTCAACCAGCTCGGTCAGCCACTGTGCATCGTCATGAATGTCCGTAAAAATCTGTTTCCGTGTTTGCTCATCCAGCATGTCATAGCTGTGCAGCAGTGTGTCGGCGTTGCCGGAAATAGAGGTCAGCGGTGTCCTGAGATCATGAGAAATTGAACGCAGAAGATTAGCGCGAAGCTGTTCGTTCTTTGCAAGAACGGCAGCTTCTTCCTTTTCTCTGGCATTTCGCAGGTTATCCAGCGCCAGAGCGCACTCACCGAGAAGGGAGAACAGAACGCTGGATGTAAATGCGTCAGGCTGCGTTTGCTTCTCCATCGGAATCCCGACAATGCCGTAAATTTGCTGCCCGGTACGAATGGCAAGATACAGTCGTTTTGCGTTGGGAAAGTTTTGTGTCGTTGCTCCGGCACGTTTCCGGTTTTGCCAGACCCAGTCGATCACATCCTGTTCCTGGTCTGTGTCCGGGGCACTATATGGGCTGCTTGCGTCAGCCGGGTAAAGGATCCCTTTGGACAGCGCGCCTTCCTGTGCCGGATAAATCAGGATGTTCCGCTGCATGAGCTTTTGTATCTGCGTTGCGGTCATCCGGTAAACTTCCTCAGACGTTTCCGCCTTTTGAAGCTGCCTGTTCATATCAAAAAGCAGCTTTGTGCGATAAGCGTCCCGTGCGGATAGCTGCGCGTGGGCTTTGAGCTTGGCTGCAAGTGTACCTGTCAAAAGCGCAGCCATGAACATGACGGCAAAGGTTATGGGATATTTGCTTCCATAGGCGACCAAAGACAGCCTGGGTTCTGTCAGAAAATAATTGAACAAGATGACACTCAAAAAGGCGGACAGCACGCCGCAGGTATATCCGCTGGTAAAAGCGGAGGTCAGAAGCACACCCAGCAGATAAACCATGATGATATTGGCATCCGCAAAGCCAAGCCGCAGAAACAACCACCCGATGATCGTAGCGGCTGTCAGAATCCCGACAGTCAGAAGCAGTTCCCGGGCGGTTGGAAGCGCCGGGCGAACGGCGGAAAATGGTTTCCTGGGATCGCTTTTATAGACCTCCGCATCCGGAATGATGTGAATGTCCATTTCCGGCGCAAGCGTAATGAGCTGTTCTGTCAGCGTCGGTTCGCTCCAGAAATGCCGTCGCTGCACGCCGCTGCGCCCAATTACGATTTTGGTCACATCGGAGAGTCGCGCATATTCCGCAATCTGCGTTGGTACATCTTCTCCATGTGTTGTGATGATCTCTGCACCAAGCTGCTGTGCAAGACGTATATTCGCCTGCAGTCGAGCGATATCTTCTGCGTTCATGCCAGAGTATCCGGGGGTCTGCACATAGAGCGCGGTAAGGCTTCCGCAAAATGCCTGCGCCATTTTCCCTGCCATTCGTACAATACGTTCATTGGATGGGGACGAGGACAGGCACACCAGAATATGCTCTTTTGATAGATTGTTTTCATTGTTCTGCACAGTTTCACCACCCCTCTTGATGGTATTATAGCACCAAAATGTGGCGAATTCCATTGTGTCCAATCGGATTCGTTTCTGATTTTCGTACAGAAAGCGATCCAGCTGCTCCATCAGAAACCATCCGAACAGGAACGTTAGAGCCATCCCAACGATCAAAATGACATCTTTCATATTGTTTCACCGTCCGTTCATATCCGGAAACACTTTTGCAGCGCCTTATATTCACCCAGCGCTAAAATGGTTATTTCTCCTGACAGCACCGTATCAGGCGTAATTGAAACGTCGGTTTTTCCGGAATGTTTGATGCCAAGAATGTTAATGCCATACTTCCTGCGAATATTCAGTTCACCAACGCTTTTGCCAATCCACTCGTGTGGAACTTCTACTTCAAAAATGGCGTGCTGCTCGTCGATCTCCATGTAGTCGAAAATATGATCGGCAGTATATCGAATTGCTGCCCATTCTGCTACCTGCTTTTCCGGGTAGATCACATGGTCGGCTCCGTTGCGAAGCAGAAACTTTGCATGTACATCCCGCTCGGCACGCGACACTACACACTTCGCGCCAAGCTCCTTCAGAAGCGACGTCGTTTCCAGAGAATTCTGAAAGCTGCCGCCAATGGTCACGATGCAGACATCGAAATTTCCGATGCCAAGGGAGCGAAGAAACTCCGCGTTTGTACTGTCTCCAATTTGCGCGTTGGTGACGAGGGGAAGTATATCATTGATCCGTTCTTCGTTTGTATCGACTGCCATGATCTGATGCCCCAGCTGAGATAATTGCATAGCGATATGCCGTCCGAAGCGGCCTGCGCCAATCAATAAAATGTTTTTCATGTGTAAAGACTCCTTATCCAATCATTATTTTTTCCTGCGGCAGCTTTGCGCCGTTTATTTTTTTACCGGAAAACGCTGCATAAATGAGCGTAAGACCGCCGACTCTGCCCAGATACATGAGCACGATCAGCACTATTTGGGAAGGAATATGCAGCTGCGGCGTGATACCCAGGGTCAATCCCACTGTTCCGACTGCCGAAGCCGTTTCATACAGGCATGCGGAAAGCGTCAAATCTTCATACACGCTGATAAAAACAGCGCCGCCAAAGAACAGTGTAAGGTACATTGTCAGAATGGTTGCGGCGGTCTTGACAGCGCTGCAATCAATCCTACGTCCGAAAAACTGAGCATTCTCCCGCTGACGAAAGGTTGCGGCAGTATTGGCAAGCAAGACCGCCAGCGTCGTTGTTTTTATTCCGCCTGCCGTAGAACCCGGAGAACCGCCAATGAGCATCAGAAGGATCATTATGCCCTGCGACGCACCGGACATTGCAGATAGCGTTACTGTGTTATAGCCCGCGGTCCTCGGCGTAACGGACTGAAAAAAAGATGCCAGCAGCTGCTTTCCGGTAGAAAGCGCGGAAAAGTCGGTGAAAAAGAAAAACGCGGCGGGCAAAAGAATTAAAAGACCTGTCGTGACAAGGATCACCTTACTCTGCATCCGGTAGCGATGAAGCCGCCACTTGTTTTCGCAGACATCGTCCCATGTCAAAAAACCAATGCCGCCAACTACGATCAGCAGCATGATCGTGATATTGATTGTCGGACTGCCGGCATAGCCGGTAAGGGATGGATAGAGATTACTTTCTGTTCCAAGAATGTCAAATCCGGCGTTGCAGAATGCGGATATGGAATGAAACACTGCCATCCAGATGCCGCGCCATCCATAGTCATGGCAAAACACCGGCAGCATGGCCAGTGCGCCCAGCAGTTCGATCAAAAACGTTCCTCGCAAGATGAACCGTGTCAGACGGACGATTCCGCCGACCTTTGGCGCAGAAATTGCATCTTGCATGGTGCTGCGCTGCATCAGGGAGATTTTTCGCCCGGACAACAGCGCAAACGATGCTGCTACGGTTATGACGCCAAGTCCTCCGATCTGGATCAGTACCAGAATGATCGTCTGTCCGAAGCCGGACCAATAGCTTCCGGTATCTTGAACAACAAGTCCTGTGACGCAGACGGCAGAGGTCGCGGTAAACAGCGTTTCATTGAATGGCGTTACACATCCGGCTGTTGTGGAGATCGGAAGCATCAGCAGCAGTGCTCCGAGCAAAATGACCCCGGCAAACCCTAATGTGATAGTTTGAAAAGACGAAAGACGGTGCTTTCGACGGATGATTTTCTTTGGCATAAAGGCAGCTCCTTATTTCTGTGATAATTATATTTTATACGGCCAGAGATTTTAAGATCGGATAAGGGACGGGGACGTCGCATTAAGGTTGGATAAAGATGGCAGAGTGCGCATTCTATTGGATACCAGAAAAAACCTCTCCGCAGTCGGGAAACCGGCGGGAGAGGTTTTCTTTTTCGAAATTTATGGTATGTTTTCACACATTGCAGGCGCATGCAGCGTCCCGCGTCAGAATCCGAATCTTACAGTCTCTGCTGATGACTTCCGTATATACCTGTCGGGCAGATTTTAAAGAGAAAAGGCGCAGATTACCCATAGAAATAATAATGATAATTATTACTGATACCGTACGAAATAGACAAATCTGACAGAAATTCGTTGGATTTCATTTTATAAGATGGTAAAATAGCTTCAAAACGATGGGAAAATCCCGGTGGCGAGGACCGCAGAAATCAGGGGTCAGAACCTGGTCAAAACCGGACACGATCTACGCTTTGTTTCGGGACGGTCAGTTTCTGACACAGAGTACCCAGTCAGATAAAAATCAGGAAATTGTGGAGGACATATAATCATGTCAAAAGAAGAGTATTTGATTACCGATACGCCGCTGAAAGCGCTGACGGTTTTTGCAATGCCGATGATTCTTGGCAGCTTTTTTCAGCAGGTATACAATATGGCTGACTCCATTATAGTCGGTCAGTTTGTGGGTTCCTCTGCGCTGGCGGCGGTTGGTGCCTGTGCAGCTCTGACCAATGTTTTCATTTGCGTGGCACTGGGGGCCGGGGTTGGTGCAGGTGTGCTTGTGAGCCGCTATTTCGGTGCCAGGGAGTATGGCAAAATGAAAACCATTGTGTCTACATCTCTGATCAGCTTTTTGGTTCTGAGTATCCTCCTGGGTGTCTTTGGCTTTGGGTTTTCCCATGGGATGATGAGTAGATTACAGACTCCTGCCGATATTCTGGAGGAAGCAGTGCTGTACCTGCGGGTCTATTTTGTGGGCTTTCCGTTTTTGTTCATGTACAATATTCTCTCTACCATGTTCACCTCCATCGGTGAATCAAAAATTCCGCTGGGGCTGCTGATCTTTTCCTCCATCCTGAATATTGGGATGGATCTTTGGATGGTAGCCGGTCTGGGGCTCGGCGTGTTCGGTGCCGCCCTTGCAACTTTGATCGCACAGGGCATTTCGGCTGTGCTTTCCCTTTTGATTTTCTTCTATCGGATGCAGCGGTATAAGAGTACCTTTGCCTGGTTTGACGGGCGGGAGCTGCGTTCCATGCTTCAGATTGCTGTTCCATCGGTTCTCCAGCAGTCTACCGTGTCTATCGGTATGATGATCGTACAGGCGGTGGTAAATCCCTTCGGCACGCAGGCACTGGCAGGATACGCGGCAACAATGCGGGTGGAGAATGTTTTTTCCCTGATTTTCGTGTCCATCGGGAATGCGGTTTCGCCGTATGTTTCCCAGAACCTTGGCGCAAACAAAACCCAGCGCATCAAAAAAGGCTACCATGCAGCATTGATATTGGATGTGTGCTTTGCAGTCCTTGCTTTCCTTATTATTGAAACGCTGCACACACAGATTTCCTCGCTGTTCCTTGGAAAAGACGGAACCGCCCTGGCCTATCAGGTGTCCGGGGATTATATGAGATGGCTTGGTTACTTCTTTCTCTTTATGGGAATCAAAATGGCCACCGATGGAGTTCTTCGCGGACTCGGGATCATGCGGCCATTCCTCATTGCCAACATGGTAAACCTTGCGATTCGTCTGTCCGTGGCTTTGATCTGTGCACCGCGTTTTGGCATTGATTTCGTTTGGCTTGCCGTGCCGGCAGGCTGGCTTGCAAACTTCCTGGTTTCCTATGGGGCACTCAGAAAATCCTGGCCAACGGAGAAGGTGGAGCTGTCTTGATAAATTTGGAATTGCAGAACATGTGGAAAGTACCGTCCTGTTGCAAAGAAGAGGTGCTGACCCGGCACATTAAAGAAAGGGTAAAATAAAAAACAGAAAACAAAGGGAAGACATTAGAGTGCAATCATTTAAGAATGAGAAACACGATAATGTCTTTTTTGACGCATCAGTATGCAAATTAATACTCGTGGAGGCATTTTGTGCATCCTGAACGCAACTTGTTACAGATAATGTACGACTTATTACAGTTATGGTGATTTGTAAAAAGATATTTGTTAGAGTCATTGCAAGGAGGAAAAAGGAATGTTGTAATTAATCGCTGAAAAAGTTATACTTATCCCATTTGGTCTTTGAATAAGTTCTAAAGAATACTACTGTTAATAGTATTCAGGAATTGGATGGGATAAGGGATGAAAAAGGTAAGAAAAATTGAAGTGCCACAAAAGGATACTATCAGAAAATTGCGGGTGGCAGCATATTGCCGTGTCAGTACGAAATATGAGAGTCAGAAAAGCAGTATTGAGTTACAAAAAGAATATTATGAGAGTTATATTAAGGAACAGCCCAACTGGCTGTTTGCGGGTGTTTATGTAGATTATGGAAGCAGGGTCAGGATTGATAAGAGAGCGGCGTTTCAGAAAATGATACAAAAAGCAGTGAATGGTGAAATTGACTGTATTATTACCAAGTCCATCAGCAGATTTTCCGGAAATACGGTGGACATGCTGCAAACGATACGGCTGTTGAAAGAGAAGGGAGTAACGGTATGGTTTGAAAAAGAAAATATCAGAAGTACTGATGAGAACATGGAACTGGCAATAACAATACATACAATGCTTGCACAGGAGGAAATAAGAAATATGAGTGAAAACATTCAGTGGGGATTTAAACGAAGATTTGAACAGGGTGTAACATTGAATAATTATAAATACTTTTATGGATATGATGTGGTTGACGGTGAGCTTGTTGTAAATGAGCAACAGGCAGAAGTTGTAAGAAACATTTTTGACTGGTATTTACAGGGAATGTCTTTGGGACAGATTAAACGCAGACTTGAGGAGAATCAGATTAAGACAGCATCAGGAAAAAGTGTATGGAGCAAGTCTGTGATACAGGAAATGCTCTGCAATGAAAAATACATGGGAGACTGCATGCTGCAAAAATATTTTACGGAGGATTTTCTGACTGGGAAGAAAGCAAGAAATAGAGGCCAGAGAGATAGATATTATGTGCATGACAGCCACCAAGGAATCGTTTCAAAGGAAAGATTTCTGGAGGTGGCTTGCGAAATGAATCGCAGGAAAAGCATGACGGTAGCTGCGGACGGGAATATGGTTAAAAAGAATAGAAAATATAAACCACAGAATACCTTGGGAAATATTTTAGAATGTGAAGAATGTGGCGCAGCTTATCGGAGAAGAACAAAGAGAGGCAAGGTAGTATATCGGTGTGCAACAAGAATTGAAAAGGGGAGAGAAGCTTGTAAAGAGTCTCCTACTATTGAGGAAGAATGGATTGAAACGGAGATTGGAAAGAAGGTTTGTGGAGGGGAGTATGATGAAGAGGTTGTCAAAAAGAATGTGGATAGAGTTTTGGTTGGAAAAGATGGAGGAATAAAAATATTGTTCGTTTAAGGACAGTGGTCATTATTAGCGAGAATGGCCACCGTAAATAACAGGAAGTTTGAAAATGAAGATTGTAGAAACCTGTTGATATCAAGTATAATTAAGATAAAGGTATTATCAGGATTGGTATTAAGGGGAATGATGATGGCAGAGAAAATTAGAAAACTTGCGAATTCAGAAGTTGAAGTGTTGTCTAGAATAGTTGCAGAATGCATGACAGGAAGCCAAATGAATGAAATTTTTCGGGAATGCGGAGTCAGAGACACAAGCAATGAAAGTACAAAATGGAAAAGAATCTACTACACTTTTTTGGCGAGACAAGAAATAGACGGATCGCCAAATGCTTTTCTTAATTTTATTAAAAAGAGCTTAAAACCGGTTAGGTTTATTAACGGTCAAAATGGTGATTATGATGAGATTTTATTAGAGATAAATAAACCATTGATGTTAATCGGGTTACAGATGACAAATGAGGGAAAGCTGTTAAAGATAGAGGCAGCAACCACAATATCGGAGGTCGAAAGACGAACAAGAGATTTGGTAAGCGAGCTGCAAAAGCGGCATATTCATCAGGATGTAATAAAGTGCTGTAAAGAAGAATACTTACAGGAGAACTATTTTCATGCAATCTTTGAAGCTGCAAAGAGTTTGTCAGAGAAGGTAAGAGAAAAGACAGGGATGCAGGATGACGGCTCCAACTTATTTAATAACGCTTTTGCAGTTAATAATCCCAGATTGGCAATAAATTCGTTGCAGACACCTTCGGAAAGAAATGCACAAAATGGGTTAAAAGAGATGTTAAACGGAGTTACACATATGGTTAGAAATGTAACGGCACATGAACTGAAGATAAAGTGGATTGTAAATGAGCAGGACGCAATTGATATTTTGACAACAATTTCCTTTTTACATAAACAGTTGGATGAGTGTTTTGTGGTTCCGCAGCATATTGCATAACTGAAAAAAGGTAAGGATAAAATTGAAGCACATATTATTAGATACAAATCCGTGATTGAAATCTGCTTGATACAAAATTTGGCGTTAAGTATGATAATTATAATAGATATGTCACATGGAATAATTTGATGAAATGTAAAATGAAATAGAAGTAGGAATACACAAGTAATTGATAGGAAATACTGATTGGAGGAATATTAGTGGAAAACAGAGAGGTTGGCTTTGTTGTGAATGACGAATACAAAGCATGGATAGAAGATATTAAAAAACGGATAAGACAGAGCCAGATAAAAGCCGCAGTTAAAGTGAATTACGAATTGCTGGAATTATATTGGGGAATTGGAAGGGACATTGTTGCAAAGCAGAAACATGCTAAATGGGGTGATGCTTTTCTTGCAACAATGAGTAAGGATTTGCAAAAGTCCTTTCCTGATATGTCAGGTTTTTCGGTACAAAACTTGAAGAGTATACGATATTGGTATAAGTTTTATAACTCTGAGGAAAATGGCTTACAGCCTGTAAGCCAAATGGAACTTATTGAAAATATGGTAAAAAGCATTCCTTGGGGACATAACCAGCGAATCATGTATAAGTGCCACAACGTACAGGAGGCATTGTTTTATGTACAGAAAACAATGGATAACGGCTGGAGCAGGAACGTATTAGAACATCAAATAGATAGTGGATTATATAACCGACAAGGAAAAGCAGTTAGTAATTTCCAATTGAAGCTCCCAGAGGCACAATCTGATTTAGCACAGCAGACATTAAAGGACCCGTATAACTTTGATTTCCTTACTCTGAGAGAAGAGTATGATGAAAAGGAATTGGAAGATGCACTGATTAATCAAATAACCCAATTTTTATTGGAATTAGGTACTGGGTTTGCATATTTGGGTAGACAGGTTCATTTGCATGTGGGAGAAAGTGACTTCTATATGGACTTGCTTTTTTACCATGTCCGGCTGCATTGTTATGTGGTGGTAGAATTGAAAACAGAAAAATTCAAGCCGGAGTTTGCAGGCAAATTGAATTTTTATGTGACAGCAGTTAATAAGCAAATGAAATCGGAGCAGGATAATCCGACAATTGGTTTACTTATTTGTAAAGATAAGGATGATGTTGTTGCGGAATATGCACTGGATGACATTTCACAACCCATTGGCATTGCTGCATATGAGCTGACCAAAGTACTTCGCGAAGAGTTTAAGAGCAGTTTGCCAACAGTCGAGGAAATAGAATATGAGCTGTCGGAGTAAATTGGCTTACAGTCTGTAAGCCAATTACAGAAGATACATAGTAGATAAAGTGGTTGTAATTATGAAAAATACATGGTGTATTAATATGGAAAATGTTGGAGGTATCAATGTTCTTATTAAAGTATCTAGAAGTAAAAGAAAATGAAAAGGAAGTATTAAATATAGATTTCATAGGGAATAGACAAGTGAATGATAGCCAAATTTTTTCTACTTTGATATTAGGTGAAAATGGAACAGGAAAAAGTTTTTTATTAAAAACAATCGCGGATGTATTTATCTATATTAGTAAAGCACAAATATACAAAAGAAAGCCTAAATTTAAATATCCAAAATTTTGCGTAAAATACTCTATTGATGGAAATGAGTATTATATTAAAAAGGAATCTGGGAGAGATATATTTTGTTGGAAAAATGAGGATGAAATTGCACTTGATGAAATCGAGTTACCGAAAAAAGTTTTAGCGGTGTCATTTATGGTTAATGATAAATTTCGCTTTGTAAAACCTGGAGAGGATATAGGAAGTGTCTATAAATATTTAGGGGTAAGAAAATCGACTAATTCGACATATACAAGTTCGGTAATGCAGAATGTTTTTTATAGTGTGGTTCATATGATGAAAAACCAAACAATTGAGGAATTAGAGAAAGTGTTAACTGTACTTCACTTTGATTCAAATGTGGAGATTTCGTTTGAAATTGAGTCATCAAATAGTGAATTGAAAGCAAAGAAAGGTAATTGTATTAAGAAATGCAAGATAGATTGCAATAATCCAGATTATATAAAAATAGGAAAAATATTAGAAGAATTAGAACAAGCAATAAGTTCTTTGGATGATAAAGAAAAAAATAAGTGTAATATTGCATTTTACAAAAATGGAAGATGCATACAATTTGAGGATTGTAGTTCTGGAGAAAAGCATATGATTTTTGCTTTTACTGGGGTACTAAGTTCAATCGAACCCAAATCCATCATTCTAATTGACGAACCAGAAATAAGTTTACATCCAGAATGGCAAATACAATATGTTTCGTTGTTAAAGAAGATATTCAAAAAGTATGATGGCTGCCATTTTATACTTGCAAGTCATTCACATTATTTAGTATCGGATTTGGAAAGCTCTACATCCTCCATTATTTCATTTAAAAAGAGTGAAATGGATGAAAATCCTATAGTAGAAGTACTTCCATATGAAACATATGCGTGGTCGGCAGAAAATATCATTTACAATGTGTTTGGCCTACGTACCGCACGGAATTACTATTTTGAAAGTGATTTGCGAGAATTATTAACGATAGTTCAGGATATTGAAGATAACACGGATAAGATAGAAGATGCTAAAAAATTAGTAGAAAAGTTACGAAAGTTTGTCTTTAATTCTGAAGATCCATTATGTGTAGTAATAGAACAATCTGCGGAGATATTGGAGAAATGTACACAAAAAGATTAATATATCAGCACAGCGTATCAAAACAATTGTTAAAGAGGATGAGCGACGAAAAGTATAAGGTCGCTGGTGCTTGGGATTTAGATGATGATAATGTAAAAGAGTTTAAAGAGAAGATAAAAAACAAGCTGATTGAGATTCAAGATGGGAAATGCGCATATTGCGAATTGCCTCTTCAATCTAGAAATCCGGAAATAGACCATATAGCACCAAAGGGTGGAAAAAGGAGAGTATTACATCCAGAATGCACATTTTTACCGCTAAATTTAGTATATAGTTGTCACAACTGTAATTCCACAATATGTAAAGGACAAAAGGATATTGTGTTATCTAAAAATGGGAAAAGAAATTATCGGAAATGGACTTTTAAAATAGTACACCCTTACATAGATGATCCAATGGATTATTTCGAAGTACCAATCTCTGAAAGTGGAGAAAAGAGAGTTTATCCTGTTATAAAAAGAGGAATTGATAGAGAACATAAAAATAAAGCTAAAACAACAATAAAAATGTTCGGATTGGATGGAGAAAAAGTGTTAGAATTGGCTAAGGAACAGTTGGCGGTACGGTATCCAGAAGAGCTACAAAGTATAATTGAAGTAATTTCTTCTCATCGTCCGGACTAGAAAGAGTTATGTATAAAGGTGAAAATGGCTGGAAGTAGGCATCTAAGTAAATATGACAAGGAGTTTTTATTGAATCTTCATAGGAAAAAATGTGAAGTGTATAGCTTACGGTAATATAGATAATGAACGTGTGAATTATTATTATGGGGAGGAATGATGTAATGAGGGATGATTTTAGGAAAACAACAATAAATCTATTGGCAAATCGAGTTGGATGGAAATGTAGTAATCCAGGATGCAGAAGAACGACACGTGGTGCCGGAACAGAGCCAACAGATGTTATTAACATTGGAGTAGCTGCTCATATTACTGCAGCAGCCAAAGGCGGTCCAAGATATGACAGTAATATGACTACCCAAGAAAGAAAATCATATGAGAATGGAATATGGTTGTGTCAGTCGTGTTCAAAATTAATTGATTCAGATGTACAACGATATACTGTAGATATACTTAAGAAATGGAAAGAAATATCAGAGCAAATGGATGTACTTGAATTAGAGACAGGAAAAGAAAATGGACTTACAACAGATAGAGAAATCATTAAATTCCTCGTATATTGTTTTGATCGTCCAGCATTTAGAGATCCTATTAGTCAAGAAGGAAGAATGGAAGATTTTGATAAAGCACTTGAGGATACAATAATTGCGTTAAACACAGGTATTCTTAGGACCAGGGATGGAAGTATATTAAGAAAATCAGAAGGAAAATCATCTGTTAATAACGAGGAATGGCGTGAAAAACTTAATGTAATTGGCGACATGTTATCTGCTTTACGAAGACGATTAAAAATAGCTAAGGCGGCAGGGGCATATTCTACATATGGTGAAGGAGAGGTAATGTATTGTTTTAGTGATAGACAGCTTGGAGAGTGGTTTGATTCTACTAGGGAAGAGATAGTGAAAATACTTTCATCAATTTGCGAGGAAATGGGGATGCCGGGATTTCACTTTCCACGAAATAAGTATCGATGGTAAAATTATACTGTTGGACTATATCAGGAAAATACAAGTTATGATACAATGACTTTGTAACTGTAGGAATATAGACAAAAGAGAAGGAAAACCTATGCCATTAGTTACTAAAGGATTTTATATTGATAGTGGAGAAGAACGCCCATATGAAGTAGAAACAACCTACCAGTTAAAATATTATATTTCATCAGCGTTGATTTCAATAGATTACATATTAGAGCCTGTTGAAGAAATAATGGGAAGATTTGAGAATAAAGTACAATACTATCGTTATTATGTGGATAATCTGTTTTTCTTTCTGGGTTTGATAAATGATAGATTTTTTTGTAAACCTAATAATCGAGATACTGATTTGCAAGAAAGAAAGACTAACTATTAAAAGTCAAGTCTAAAAT
>ULNF01024775.1_pt1 | contig 14373 bp, 9 predicted proteins | sample 1951851 | NCBI WGS metagenome assembly ULNF01 (sample SAMEA4835570, study PRJEB28245) | human gut metagenome | biome: gut microbiome; material: fecal sample | place: Denmark | collected 2008 | reverse complement strand
GTGAACTGGTAACTGTCATGGTAAGCACTGCCAAACTGCGGAAGCAGTGAACCGAGCGCGGACGGATATCTCGTCAGAGCCAGATATAAAACGGCATAAAACTCCGCACCGCTGCCGATCAGCGCATCCAGACGGATATCAGCATCGTCTAAAGCAACAGAGCCAAGTACCGGATATTTTGTCAGAATCAGGTCATCAATGATGGCAAGCTCATCACCTAATGCAAATTCGTCAAAAGCATTCTCTAAGATGCTGATTGCGGTATATAAGAAAAAGGCATCAAAACTGCCCTCCTCCGGTACCGGACAAAAATAAGGATCCAGAGCCAGATAATCGTCGATCAGGGAAAAGTCGAGCGCATCTTCCATTGGAAATAACGTTTCTTTTATATAAGCGGCAAGTGTATCATCCTCTTTTCCTGCAAAGGATAAAAAGCGATAGACTGTGTAGGTCAAAATACGTTTTACCCCGTACTCCGGGTGTGCGTGCATATAATCCGGAATCAGTTCCGGTGAAAATAACTGGTTCATAATAGTCTCCATTCCTGCCCCCGATTTTGAGGCATCATTAAATTCTATTTGTAAAACATTTACTGCAAAATATCATCTGTCAGAATATTAAGATATTTGTTGCGTTTGACGATTTATTATAGCATTATATAGGAGGGTTGTCACTTGATTTAAAGGGAAACGGATTGTTCTTGTTTTTGCACAAAAAAATACAATTCCTATCTTGACAATAGGAATTGATGATGTATAATACTTATATCATATCAACAAACTAGGAAATGAAACAGAATGGTGATGGATACACACAGAATATACGGACTTTCCGCTAGTATGAGCAGCATATAAAATGGATAAGATAAGGATAAAGAAAGGAACGATATCATGGCAAAATTAATTTATTTAGATAATGCAGCAACCACACAGGTATATCCGGAAGTATTAGATGCAATGCTTCCATATTTTACAGAATACTACGGCAACCCTTCTGCAATCTATTCTTTCGCAGGGGAGAGCAAAAAGGCTGTCGATGAGGCAAGGACAAATGTCGCAGCACTCATCAATGCAAGAACTGAGGATATCTATTTTACCGGCGGCGGCAGCGAGTCAGACAACTGGGCATTAAAGGCAACTGCAGAGGCATATGAGTCCAAAGGAAAACATATCATCACAAGCAGGATCGAACATCATGCGATTCTTCACACCTGTGCATATTTAGAGCAGAAAGGTTATGAGGTAACTTATCTGGATGTTGATGAGGATGGAAAGATCAGCCTTGAGGAATTAGAAAAAGCGATCCGCCCGGATACGATCTTAATTTCCATTATGTCAGCAAACAATGAGATTGGAACAATCGAGCCAATCAAAGAGATCGGTAAGATCGCACATGACCACGGCGTATTATTCCACACGGATGCGGTACAGGCATTTGGACATATCCCGATCGACGTGGAAGAGATGAACATCGATATGTTAAGCGCAAGCGGCCACAAGATCAACGGACCAAAGGGTATCGGTGTGATGTATATCCGCAAAGGCGTTAAAATCCGTTCCTTCATCCACGGCGGTGCACAGGAGAGAAAACGCCGTGCAGGTACACACAATGTTCCGGGTATCGTCGGAATCGGTACAGCTGCAAAACTTGCAAAAGAGAATATGGCAGAGCGCAGTGCAAAAGAGATCGCACTCAGAGACCACCTGATCGAGCGTGTATTAAAAGAGATCCCTTATACCAGATTAAACGGACACCGCACAGACCGTCTGCCGAACAATGCAAACTTCTGCTTCCGTTTTATCGAGGGTGAGTCCATGCTGATCCTCTTAGATCAGGCAGGTATCTGCGGTTCCAGTGGATCTGCATGTACTTCAGGTTCCTTAGACCCGTCCCATGTACTTCTTGCAATCGGTCTGCCGCATGAGATCGCACACGGTTCCCTGCGTCTGACTTTATCCGAGAAGAACACGATGGAAGAGATCGACTATACCGTAGACGAGTTAAAGAAGATTATCGAGCGTCTGCGTGGTATGTCCCCATTATATGAGGATTTTGTAAAAAAACAGAACCAGTAATCAGGATTGAAAATTGAGCGTAAAGAGATAAAAAGGAGAAATAAGATATGTACAGTGAGAAAGTAATGGATCATTTTAATCATCCGAGAAACGTTGGAGAGATGGAAAATCCAAGCGGTGTAGGTACCGTTGGTAATGCAAAATGCGGCGATATCATGCGAATGTATCTTGATATTGACGATAACGGTATCATTCAGGAAGCAAAATTCAAGACATTTGGATGCGGTGCAGCCGTTGCAACCAGCAGTATGGCAACCGAACTTGTAAAAGGAAAAACGATCCAGGAAGCACTTGAAGTTACCAATAAAGCCGTTATGGAAGCATTAGACGGACTTCCACCGGTAAAAGTACACTGTTCCCTGTTAGCAGAGGAAGCAATCCATGCAGCACTCTGGGATTATGCAGAGAAAAACGGTATCAAAATCGAAGGACTAGAGCGTCCGGTAAATGATATCAGCGAAAAAGAAGAGGAAGAAGAATACTAGAAAAATATCAAATGAAGGAGAAGTGATCTATGGGAAAGAAACATTTGAGCGAAAGAAATCTGGGTTTTGAAACATTGCAGTTACATGTAGGACAGGAGGAGGCAGATCCGGTTACAGATGCGAGAGCAGTGCCGATCTACGCAACCTCTTCCTATGTATTCCATAACAGCCAGCACGCAGCAGACCGTTTTGGCCTGAAAGATGCGGGCAACATCTACGGAAGACTTACCAATCCGACCGAGGATGTATTTGAAAAAAGAATTGCAGCATTAGAGGGCGGTGTTGCCGCACTCGCAGTTGCATCCGGTGCAGCGGCGATCACATACACGATCGAAAACCTTGCACATGCAGGCGATCATATCGTTGCAGCAAATAATATTTATGGTGGTTCCTATAACCTGTTAGAGCATACACTTCCGGACTATGGAATCACAACAACTTTTGTTGATCCGCTGGATGTTTCAAATTTTGAAAAAGCGATCCAGGACAACACCAAGGCTCTTTACATAGAGACATTTGGAAATCCAAACTCAGATGTCAGCGACATTGAGGCAATCGCAAAGATCGCCCATGCGCATAAAATTCCACTTGTTGTGGACAATACATTTGCAACCCCGTATCTGCTCAGGCCGATCGAATACGGCGCAGACATTGTTGTTCATTCTGCAACAAAATTCATTGGCGGACATGGAACCGCAATCGGCGGTGTCATCGTCGACAGTGGAAAATTTGACTGGGAGGCATCCGGTAAGTTCCCTGCCATCACGGAACCGAACCCGAGCTATCACGGAATCAGTTTTTCACAGGCAGCAGGCCCTGCAGCATTTGTCACAAGAATCCGTGCAATCTTACTCCGTGACACCGGAGCAACGATTTCACCGTTCCACGCATTTATGTTTTTACAGGGACTTGAAACATTGTCCCTGCGTGTAGAACGTCATGTGGAAAATGCATTAAAGGTTGTAGAGTATTTAAACAATCATCCACAGGTGGAAAAAGTACATCACCCATCCGTTACAGAGGATAAAGAACAGCAGGAATTATACAAAAAATACTTCCCGAACGGCGGCGGTTCAATCTTTACCTTTGAGATCAAAGGGGATGAGCAGAAGGCAAAAGATTTTATTGATAATCTTGAGATCTTTTCCTTACTTGCAAACGTGGCAGATGTGAAATCACTTGTCATTCATCCGGCTTCTACCACACATGCACAGTTAAATGAGGCAGAGCTGGCAGAGCAGGGAATCTACCCGAACACGATCCGTCTTTCCATCGGAACAGAGAATATCAGGGACATCATTGAGGATCTTGATGAAGCATTTAAGGCAGTAAAGTAGAAATAAGTTCCTTATTTTTACTTTGAAGTCTGCAAAAAGCATTGCAGATTTCAGAAATGAAAAATTTCAGAATAGGAGAGGAATATCATGGCAAAAGTTTATCAGAGTGCAACAGATTTGATTGGAAACACACCTTTATTAGAGGTAACAAAATTAGAGAAAAGCAAAGGACTTGAGGCAAAAGTTCTTATAAAACTTGAGTATTTTAACACATCAGGAAGTGTAAAAGACCGTGCTGCATATTACATGGTAAAAGATGCAGAGGAGAAAGGTCTTTTAAAGGAAGGTTCCGTGATCATTGAGCCGACTTCCGGAAACACAGGTATCGGTCTTGCTTCTATCGCAGCAGCAAAAGGATACCGTATCATCTTAACAATGCCGGAGACCATGAGTGTTGAGCGTCGTAACATCTTAAAAGCATACGGTGCAGAGATCGTTTTAACAGAGGGTGCAAAGGGAATGAAAGGTGCGATTGCAAAAGCAGAAGAGCTTGCAAAAGAAATCCCGGGAAGCTTTATCCCATCCCAGTTTACCAACCCGGCAAACGTACAGGCCCATTTCGAGACAACAGGACCGGAGATCTGGGCAGATACAGACGGTAAGGTAGATATCTTTGTTGCAGGTGTTGGTACCGGCGGAACAGTTACCGGTGTCGGACAGTACTTAAAATCACAGAACAAAGATGTAAAAGTTGTTGCAGTTGAGCCGGAGACTTCTCCTGTTCTTTCCAAAGGAACAGCAGGTCCTCACAAGATCCAGGGAATCGGTGCAGGATTTGTTCCGGAGGTATTAGATACCAGGATTTATGATGAGGTATTTCCGGTAGCAAACGAGGATGCATTTACAACCGGAAAAGAGCTTGCAAAAGCAGAGGGTGTATTAGTCGGAATTTCCTCCGGTGCAGCTTTATATGCTGCAATCGAGCTTGCAAAACGCCCGGAAAACAAAGGAAAAACAATCGTTGCCCTTCTTCCGGACAGTGGTGACCGTTATTACTCCACAGCATTATTCGCAGACTAAAGAAAGCGTATCGCCTGAAAAACAGGTAATAGCCTTAAAAATAAATCATAGACAAAAACAGGCAAAAAAGTGTCACATCGTATGGTGTGGCACTTTTTATTTTGTGGCAAGTGTGCTAAAATTACATTTAATACATTATAATCTTTTAACATAAAAGAAATCATTATGGCATAAAGTGAGGACACAGATGGAAGCGAAAAGACAGGATATCGGGATGGATATAGATGAAAATAAAAAAGATACACAAAATAAAACCAATACACAGGATAAGGCCGATACATCAAATAAAGAGGATAAGCCGGATGGATCAGAAAAAGAGGAAGCACAGAAAAGTACGTCGGCATCGCGCGAGATTTTAAGCTGGGTACTTACATTTGCCCTGGCGATCGGGGCAGCATTTCTGATCAAGAATTATCTGATCATCAACGCAGATGTGCCGACAGGCTCCATGGAAAATACGATCATGCCGGGGGACCGCCTGATCGGAAATCGTCTCGCATTTTTAAAGGATACACCGGAGCGCGGGGATGTTGTGATTTTCCATTATCCGGATGATGAGGAAGAACTTTATGTAAAAAGAGTGATCGGACTGCCGGGGGAGGAAGTCCGCATTGACGATGGAAAGATTTATATTGATGGAAGTGAAACGCCGCTGGAGGAAGATTATTTGAAGGAAGAATGGACGGTGGCAACAGGACCATATTTATTTGAAGTACCGGATGACTGTTATCTGGTATTAGGGGATAACCGGAATGACTCCTGGGACGCGCGTTACTGGGATAACAAATATGTAAGTATCGATAAAATCCTCGGTAAAGGAGAGGTCATTTACTGGCCGCTGCAGGACATCGGAAAAATCAGATAGCAATCAAAAATGCATAGATTTTAAATGGAAGTGTTTGGAAACAGGCATTGTATGAGATCGGACACAGGGGGATCAGACATGATAACATTTCTTTCAAAGTTTTTTATTAAAGAAAAAGAGGATAAAGGAAAGATCAGACAGGAGTATGGTATTCTCTGCGGTATGGTCGGAATCTTTTTAAATATTCTGCTTTTCTGTGGCAAATTTTTTGCAGGAACGATCAGCCATTCGATCGCTGTGACTGCGGATGCATTCAACAACCTGTCAGATGCAGGATCTTCCGCTGTTACGCTGATCGGATTTAAGCTGGCAGGAGCAAAACCGGACTCGGAGCATCCGTTTGGCCACGGACGGATCGAATATGTATCGGGATTGATCGTTGCGGCAGCAATCCTTCTGATGGCGTATGAACTGATCAGGGATTCTATTATAAAGATCATTCATCCGGAAGAAACAGAGTTTTCCGTAATGGTGGTTGTGATCCTCATTATTTCGATTCTTGTAAAACTGTATATGTATCTTTATAACAGTGGGGTTGCAAAAAAAATTGATTCTGCTGCCATGAAGGCAACGGCAACCGACAGTCTGAGCGATACCTGCGCAACAGCAGTGGTACTTGTGGCAGCTTTGATTGGACATTTTACCGGAATCTATGTGGATGGCTATTGTGGTGCATTAGTTGGTGTATTTATCATGTTTGCGGGCATCGGAGCTGCGAAAGATACCTTAAATCCGCTTTTAGGGCAGCCGCCGGAGGAGGAATTTGTGCAGAAGATCGATCAGATCGTAATGGCACATGAGGAGATCTGTGGAATCCATGACCTGATCGTACACGATTATGGCCCGGGAAGACAGATGGTATCACTGCATGCGGAAGTACCTGCGGAGGGCAATATCTTAGAGATCCATGATATTATTGATAATGTTGAAAATGAATTAAAAGAAAAGTTAGGCTGTGATGCGACGATACATATGGATCCGATCGTGACATCGGATGAACATGTCAGCGAGATGAAAGCGGCGGTAATATCTATTATCAAGGGAATTGATGAGCGGATCAATATGCATGATTTCCGCGTTGTAACGGGACCGACACATACGAATATTATATTTGATGTCCTGATACCGTATAAGTTTCAGATACAGGATGATGAGCTGGCAGCACGTATTACATCACAGGTAAGGGAACGTCTTGGAAATAATTATTACGTGGTTATCAAAGTAGATCATTCCTACGTGTAAAGGAGTCGGGCAATTCAGATTTTTACAAAGGAGAAATGTATGCAGACAAGTAACAAAGAACTGATCCTGCTGGTAGATGATGATCCGGGCAATCTCAAAAGAGCACAGACGATTCTGGGGGAAGAATTTCGTATTTCTGCGACTACATCTGGGAAAATGGCATTGTCACTTCTTTCAAAAGTGACACCGGATCTGATCCTTTTGGATGTAAATATGCCGGAAATGAACGGATTTGAAACACTGAAAAAGATTCGGGAACTTGAAAATGGATCTATGATACCGGTTGTGTTTCTGACCGGTGATAATGATGCTGAAACAGAAACAAAATGTTTTGAGGCAGGGGCTATGGATTTTGTCGGGAAGCCGTTTGTTTCCCAGGTATTAGTCAGCCGTGTGAAACGAATTTTAGAGAACAGACAGTACCAGAATCATTTAGAAGAGATGGTCGCCTCGCAGGTTGCGGAAATGACGCGTATGCAGGATGAAGTGATTACCGGTATCGCCAACCTGATCGAGAGCCGTGATGGCAGTACGGGACTTCATGTAAAAAATACCCAGAATTATGTACAGATACTGACAAAAGCGTTGAGGGAAAAGGGGATGTATCCGGATATCCTTGATCATAATTATGAGCTCAATACAGTAAAGGCATCGGTACTTCACGATATTGGAAAAATAAAAACACCGGATGCGATTCTGTTAAAACCGGGACGGCTGACGGACGAAGAGTTTGAAGTCATGAAACAGCATACGGTAGCCGGGTGTGAGATCATTGACCGGATCATCGGAAATGTGGAACATGAGGAATATGTGGATATTGCCAGAAAAATAGCACGATATCATCATGAAAGATGGGACGGTACGGGCTATCCGGATGGATTATCCGGGGAGGAGATTCCGTTATGTGCAAGGATCATGGCACTTGCTGATGTTTTTGATGCATTATATCAGGACCGGTGTTATAAGAAAGCAATCCGTCCCGCATCTAAGGTGTTTGAAATTATAAAGGAAAATAGCGGCTCTCAGTTTGATCCGAACCTTACAGAGATATTTCTGGAATTGCAGCGGGAAATTACAGACATAAGTGAATGAGAGGGGACGTTATGATAAGAGAAATCAAAAAGGACAGGGCGGGAGTGATCCCGTATGTACTTTATTTCATATATACTGTTTATATGGTAGTGGCAGCAGTTTATTTAAAATGGCCAAGCTGGGTAGCTGCGGTGATAATTTGTGGGCTTTTGGCGAGTATCGGACTTCGGATGCTGACAGGACGGTACAGCAGACTGGCGAAGTTATTTTGTTCTGTTATGATATGGATGAATATTATTTTATATACGGTATTCACGGACGGTTCGTCTCTTACCATGGCAACAGTAGCAGCAAGTGTTGTGATGTTGTCTCTTTTTGATCTGATTGAGATCAATTACGTTTCGCTGGCGGCAACGATTCTTTTGTTTTGTCTTGATACATTCCTGTTAGATAAAGTAAGTTATGATAATCCGATACGGGAAATGGAATTTTTTATGCAGTTTTTTGCGATCATTATTCTCGAGATCATGGAAAATAAACAGTTAAAAAACCGTATACAGCATGATATGGAATTCAATGAGACAATGCGTGAACTCGAGGATGCCAAACAGGCAAAAGATGATTTTATGGCAAATATTTCGCATGAGATCCGTACACCGTTAAATTCTATCATCGGAATCGGATCAGAATTACTGGATGCGAAAGTGGATGATACGACAAAGGAACAGCTGTATGATATTACAGTTGCGGGCAGGAATCTGATGTCTTTGGTATCAGATATCCTGGATTTCTCAGAACTTGAAAATGACACGATGGAGCTGGTGGAAGAACCATATAACATTACGTCTGTGATCAATGATGTGGTTAACATGGCACATGTGTGGAATAAAGAAAAGAATCTTGAGATCATTGTGGATTGTGAGGCGGATATTCCGAATAACCTGCTTGGAGACAGTCAGAAAATATATCGCATTATCTTAAATCTCATCAACAATGCGATCAAATTTACAGATGCCGGTGGTGTCATTTTGTTTGTCGGCGCCCGCAAGGAATCATACGGCATCAATCTTATGGTAAAGGTGAAAGATACCGGAATCGGGATGAGCGAAAAAAATATAGATGCACTGGAAAACACATACAATCAGGTAGATACGACCCGTGACCGGCGTGCGGGGGGCATTGGCTTAGGTCTTGCAATCTCACGTAAAATGATTGCAAAAATGAATGGACATATGCATATTGAGAGTGTTCCTGATGCAGGGACGACGGTTTCTATTATCATTCCACAGAGAGTACTGACGGATATGCCGCTTGTATCCGTGCGTGATGCCGGAGATAAAAAGATCATTTTTTATATGGATCTCGAAAGATACCGTTTCGGACAGCTTCGTGACGGATATCTTGAATGTATCCAGAGGATGGTCGATCAGCTTCATGTAGATGCCGTGCGCTGTTCGACCATGCATGAACTAAAAAACCGCATCGATCATGAAAATTATCAGTTTTTGTTTGTTGCGGATGTCGAATATTTTATAGATCAAAGTTATTTTGACAGCCTGACTGCAAAAATGAAAGTTGTTGTCATGGCAAACCGGGATTGTGATCTGCAAAAAATCGGACCGGAAGTTCTGCTTATCTATCGCCCGATGCATGTATTCTCGGTTGCAACCATTTTGAATGGAGAAAAACTTCAGCAGGACGCATACGACGAACGGTGGCATCATGACAGATTCCGTGTAAAAGGAGCCAAAATTCTTGCAGTGGATGACAGTGCCATGAATTTAAAAGTTGTTTCAAGTCTGTTAAGCCATTATGGCATCACGATCGATACGGCATTGAGCGGTAGTGAGGCAATTGATAAAATCAGTGACAGAAGCTATGATCTCGTGTTTATGGATCATATGATGCCGGAAATGGATGGCGTGGAATGTATGCACAGGATTCATGAATTACCGCGGTTCCGTGAACGGAAAATACCGATCATTGCACTGACAGCCAACGCCATAGGCGGAGCCAGAGAGATGCTGATCAGGGAAGGATTCGATGATTTTGTTGCGAAACCGATTGAAAAATCTGCGATGGAACGTGTCCTTCGCAAATATTTAAGCATGTTTATTGAAAAAGATACGGGAGAGGAACAGGTTACCTGCAAGACAGAAGAAAACAGTGGATTATCCGGACAATTCAAAGAAGGAAGGAAAGAATTTGAGGCTGCAGGAATTGACCGCCGGCTTGGGCTTTCCTACTTTGACAATAATGAAGCGGATTATATGGAGATCGTGCAGTGTTTTTATGAACAGGGAAGAAGTCAGATCCAGACATTACAGGAGCTGTATGATAAAAAAGACTGGGAAAATTATAAGATCAATGTACATTCCCTGAAAGGACAAAGTCTTACGATCGGTGCAAAAGAGCTTTCAAAAAGGGCAAAGAGGATGCAGGAGGCATGTGAGCATGGGGATGAAAATTATATCATACAAAACCATACGGAGCTGATCGCAGACTATTGTTCGATCCTTTATGGGCTGTCTAAGTATGTGACGGTGGGGGAAGAAAAAAATCCAGTGCAGAAACTATCGGCAGCAATCGACAATTTTGACCAGGCAGAGGCAATGAAGCTGTTAGAGATGATAAAAAATGAGACGGGCAGTTCGATGGCGGATTCGGATGCACAGTTGATCGCTGATATGGAAGCCCAGATTGAACTGTTTGATTTTATCAGTGCTGCGGAAACATTAAAAAAATGGGGAGGTGCGGACAATGAGTAAGCTGAGTGACAGAATTATCCAGGTACTGATCCGGAAAGATGTTTCAATTCATGCACAGTTATTCCGCTTTATGTCGCTGCTTGGAACGATCGCGATGGCACTGGGGGGAGTTTATACGCTTGCCGAGGGAATGGAGATAAAAAATGTCGCAGCATTATTTGCCGGGGCGCTTTTTATGGGCATGCTTTTCTGGGCAGGAAAGAAATTCCAGCAATATGATCTCTGTTCTTTCATTCTGATGTCAGGGCTGAATGGAATTTTTCTTCCAGTTACGTTTCTGCGCTCCGGAGGCTTAAAAAGCGGTATGCCGCTTTGGTTTGTTCTTGGTTTCATCTCGCTTTTTTTCCTGCTGCGGGGGAAAAGTCTTGTCGCGGGAACTGTTATAACGATCATTGCGGATGCGTATTGTTTTTACACTGCATATGTTCATCCGGAACGGATCACTTATATGGAATCGGAATCTGTAGTTTATGTGGATATTATCGTGAGTGCGGTCATAACCATCTTTATGACCTGTGCGTTTATGTTTATCCAGATCACACTCTCTGAATATCAGAGAAAAGAAAATGAAAAGCAGCAGGCGGAGTTAGTTGCCGCAATGAATACACAGAGCCGTTTCCTTGCAAATATGAGCCATGAAATCCGTACGCCGATCAATACGATCATAGGATTAAATGAAATGACACTTCGGGAGGAGAATCTGTCAGACGATATTATTGAGAATGCCAATAATATCCAGAGTGCAAGTAAGATGCTTTTGTCCCTGATCAATGATATTTTAGACCTGTCCAAAATTGAGGCGGGGAAAATGGAAGTTGTTCCGGCGCGTTATGAGACAGGAGAATTATTCAGTGAAATTGTAAACACGACCTGGATCCGTGCACATGAGAAAAATCTGGAATTTTGTGTCAATGTATCTGAAAAACTGCCATCCATGCTTTATGGCGACGAGATGAGGATCAAACAGGTTTTAACCAATATTTTAAGTAATGCGATCAAGTATACGCAAAAGGGATCCGTCACGCTGTTTGTGGAGAGTGAGCAGACGGGAGCGGACGAAATCCTTTTAAAAATGGCTGTGATCGATACCGGTATGGGAATCCGTCAGGATGATATGAAATACCTGTTTGACAGTTTTAAACGGGTCAATGAAGGCAGCACAAAAGGAATCGAGGGAACAGGCCTTGGACTTTCTATCTGCAGCCAGCTTGTAAATCTGATGGGTGGTCAGATCACGGTTGACAGTATTTATCAGAAAGGTTCTACATTTACGGTTACGATTCCACAGAAAATTGTAAATGCCACGCCGCTTGGAAATCTCAATTACAACAGTTCCTCAAGACATCAGAGGTCTTCATATAAAAAAAGTTTTGAAGCACCGGAAGCAAAAGTTCTTGTTGTGGATGACAATGATATGAACCTGCTTGTCGCTAAAAAACTGCTTCGGGAAACCAAAGTCCAGCTTGCATTGGCGCACAGTGGAATGGAATGTCTGAAGCTGACGGCAAAAAATAATTACGATGTGATTTTTATGGATCACATGATGCCAGAGATGGATGGTGAAAAAACCATGGATCTGGTGCGCAACCAGCAGGGTGGATTCTGCCGTAAAACGCCGATTATTGCATTGACGGCAAATGCAATGTCAGGTGCGGAAGAAAAGTATCGTAAAATGGGATTTTCTGATTATCTTGCGAAACCGATCAATGGAATCCTTTTTGAGGCAATGCTTCTCCGTTATCTGCCAAAAGAGCGCATTGAATATATGATCGATCCGGATGAAGTCAGTGAGATGGACGGATTCCGTATTCTGGGCCAGAAGAAAAAGCAAAGGCTGATCGTCAGCACGGACAACGTTGTGGATCTGCCGAATGATGTGATCCGGCAGCTTGGAATACCGGTCATGCATTATTTTGTAAATACGGAATACGGGCATTACGAGGATATGGTGGAAATCCATTCAGACAGTCTGCTTTCTTATATTGAAAAAGATCAGTATGCCAAGTCGGAAGCACCGACAGTCGGGGAATATGAGACATTTTTTGGAAATCTGCTTGAGGAGGCGGAACAGGTACTGCATATCAGTATTGCTTCAGAATCCGGAAAGGGATTTGAGAATGCAAGCCAGGCGGCAGCCGGATTTTCCCATGTGCAGGTGTTTGATTCCGGTCATTTGTCGAGCGGTACAGGTCTGATGGTTATGCATGCAGCCAATATGGTGCTGAAAAATAAGGATCTGGATGAAATATTACAGAGTCTGGAAGCAATACAGCCTAAAATACAGACAAGCTTTATTTTAGACAGTTCAAAACAGCTCTATCGCAGTGGACTTTTAAATAAGCAGGTATGGAAAATGACAGAGATGCTGCAGTGTCATCCGGTTCTGGCATTGCACAAAAAGAAAATTGTACCGGCAGCGATCTTTTTTGGAAATACACAGGATGTTTATAAAAAATATATACATGCGCAGATGGCGCGATGGTCGCCGATTGATCAGAAAGTCTTATTTATAACATCTGCGGGTTGTTCGAAAGAGACGAAAGATATGATTTTAGAGGAAGTGCAAAAGTATAAAAAATTTGATCAGATCTACATGCAGGAGGCATCAGCAGCGATTACAAGTAACTGTGGAGCCGGCTGTTTTGGACTTATTTATATGCTGCAGTAAAATTTGGTCTGAAAAACAGTATTGACATTTTAAGAAAGCGTGTTATACTCAGACACATAAAAATAGAATATGATCTTCAGGGCAGGGTGTGATTCCCTACCGGTGGTATAGCCCACGAGCCGTAAGGCATGATTCGGTGTAATTCCGAAGCCGACAGTATAGTCTGGATGAAAGAAGATATGGATAAGCAGGATTTAAAGGATCGTTTTAAACGGTTGGTAAGATAATGCATACATGGCTCTGAAATAGTTTTATTTCAGAGTCTTTTTATTTGTGACAATAGAATGTTCGCGGAGCGCGTATTTTATTGCAGCAAAAATTAGATATCCTGCCGGATATCAGAAACGGAAAAAAGTTTCGCATGGTATCCCGGTTTTTAAAATATGTCATTTTAGAAATCCCTAAAATCCGGTTTTAAGAAGCTCTGAACGATCGTGTTCAGAGCTTCTTTTTATGGCAATAGAATATTCCCGGAGCGTGTATTCTATCGTCATGAAGCAACAGAGATTGCAGATTTTATCTTGCAGGAAAGGGAAGGTATTCATGCAGCAGGAAAGATATATGCGCCGGGCAATGGAACTTGCAGAGCTTGGCAGAGGATGGACAAAGACAAATCCGGTGGTCGGTGCGGTTCTTGTAAAAGAGGACAGAATCATCGGGGAAGGCTATCATAAAAAATTTGGCGGACTTCACGCAGAGCGGGAAGCGCTGGCGGATTGCAGGAGCAGGGGAGAGGATCCGGCAGGAGCAGATCTTTATGTGACATTAGAACCATGCTGCCATTACGGGAAAACGCCTCCGTGTACACAGGCGGTCATAGAAGCCGGGATCAGCCATGTGTTTGTTGGGGCGGAAGACATCAATCCGCTTGTGGCGGGAGC
>ULNF01032360.1_pt1 | contig 14570 bp, 10 predicted proteins | sample 1951851 | NCBI WGS metagenome assembly ULNF01 (sample SAMEA4835570, study PRJEB28245) | human gut metagenome | biome: gut microbiome; material: fecal sample | place: Denmark | collected 2008 | reverse complement strand
TCAAAAACTCAATCAGATTATTCAATACCAACACCCCTTTAACTGTTTTTTTATATTTTAATTATATTCTTTTTATTTATTTATTTCAAAACTTTCTTTGATATTTTCAATAATATCATATTCTTCACTTACAATACTACTCGCATCATTGGTTGCATGATTGATATTTTCAAAATATCCGAGCAGGCCGTTAATCGTTGTAACGCTTTCTGCCGCTGCATTCGTACCGGCTGTAATTTCTTCATCTACCTGCTTTGTCATATCGGTAAGCCATTTTAATATATCCTGGATATTACCTGCTGATTTTGCACTTTCTTCTGATAAGGCACGGATTTCATCTACAACCACGGCAAATCCTTTTCCGTGTTCGCCTGCTCTTGCTGCTTCAATTGAAGCATTGAGTGATAACAGATTGGTCTGTGATGCAATGGAATTAATTTCCCCGAGAATATCTGTAATATGTTTCATTTCGGTCAGCAGTGCACCGGTCGTCTTGTGCGCAGCGCCAACTGTATTTTCAACAGACATTATAGTGCTTTTCGCCTCTTCAACTGCTGCATTTCCCTTATTAACAGCGTCTTTCACATTATCAAATCCCTGCTCCAGCTGTCCGGCAAGTTCATTGTTTCTATGAACTTCTTCTGTTGCCGCATTGACCTTATCCATCACCGTTACCGTTGACTTCACAGATTCTTCTACAATCTGAGCCATCTGTGCAGCTGCCGAGTTGACATTAGCACTGCCGTCTGCCAGTGTATATACTGCATCTTTTCCTTTTTTTACCGTTGCAGTAAGATTCTTTGAAATATCATTTGCAACTTTTGTAAATTTTTCATACCTAAGCTCCATTCCGCAGACATTTTTAACACCGGAAATACCGTAGACTGTTTCCAGCCAGTCCTGCGGCAAAAACAGAATTCGAAATGCCTGCAGCACGAATTCCACCGTGTGAACAAATTTAACACATAAAACTCTTAATAAACGCAAAAAACAGACATATGCAATGCTGCAAATACGTTATTTCCTATAAATTCAAGTATTATTTACCACTTCCGACCATAAATTCTGCCTGAGCGGAATGGTTCCTGTCAATGTCCGGCTTCTTGTATCCGGCTGGCTTCCGCCAATATAAACGGTATAGCCCTCATCGGTAAAATAGATCTGCCCATTTTCATCGTAGAGTTCAAAAGCCTCTTCTGATAACCAGACCGTTACCTGCTTTTCTTCCCCCGCCTTTAAAAAGACTTTGCCAAAGCCCTTTAACTGCGGATTCGGACTGCCATCACACAAAGCCTTTACATAAACCTGAACGGTTTCGGCACAGTCAAAGTTTCCGGTATTGCACACACGCACCGAAACCGGAAGCTGTATTTTTTCTCCGGCTTTCATTTTCTGAAACGTCTGCCTGCCTGCGCCACATTCCATATTATCATACGAAAATGAAGTATAAGTAAGTCCGTAGCCAAACGGATACAATGCTTCCTGCTTCATATAGCGGTAAGTTCTGTTTTTCATGGAATAATCCGTAAATTCCGGCAGTTCTTCCGTGCTTTTATAAAATGTAACCGGCAGATGTCCCTGTGGGCTGACTTCCCCAAATAAAATCCTTGCCGCCGCACGTCCGCCCTGAGCACCCGGATACCAACACTGCATGACCGCCGCGGCACGCTCCTGTGCCGTGTTGACCGCCAGCGCACTGCCCGATAACAGTAGGACAACGACAGGTTTTCCACTGTCTAATGCCGCTTCAAGAATCTGGTTCTGCTCTCCCGGAAGATTCAAGTCCGGCTTATCGCCGCTTGCAAAATCATTGCCCGCATCGCCTTGTTCACCTTCAATACCTGCGTCCAGTCCCAGACACAGTATGACAACATCGCTCATTTCTGCCATTTCACGCACCTCGGCAATGCGGTTCTTCTTCCAGTTTTCTTTATACAAATCACAGCCCTCGGACACCAGCACCCGAACCGAATCCCCAACATAATCCTGTATGCCCTCGGAAATTGTAATGTAACGCGATGCCGTCCCTTCATAATTACCGACAAGCGCTCTCCTGCTGTCTGCATTCGGTCCAATCACTGCGATTGTCCGGAGTTTTTCCCGATTCAGCGGCAGAATCCCGTTATTTTTTAATAGAACAAATATTTTCTCTGACACACTTTCGTTGAATTCACGCATTTCTACGGAATCTACAACAGAATACGGAATTTTGTCGTAAGGATTGTCCGGCAGCTCCTTATCCTGTTCCATGCCCAGCTTCAGCCGGGTGGTATACAGATTCGTCACCGCCGCCCGCAGTCTGCTCTCCGAAACCATACCGCGCGAAACCGCTTCCGAAAGGTGCAGATACATATGTCCGCAGTTTAAATCACAGCCGTTATTCATCGCCAGAGCCGCCGATTCCACGGCATCTTTTGTTACCATGTGATGCTGGTAAAAATCGCGCAGTGCGAAGCAGTCCGACACAACATGTCCTTTAAAATGCCACTCATTCCGCAAAATGTCTGTAAGCAGGGTCTTACTGCCACAGCACGGCTCGCCGTTTACGCGGTTATACGCGCCCATGACTGCTTCGGGCTTTGCCTCTTTAATACAGGCATGAAATGCGGAAAGATATGTTTCATACAAATCTTTTTTTGTAACCTCAGCGTTAAAGCTGTGCCGCAGTCCCTCCGGACCGGAATGTACCGCAAAATGCTTAACACAGGCCGCCGATTTTAAGTAATGTGCATCATGTCCCTGTAAGCCCTTTATGTAGCGGATTCCAAGCCGCGCTGTCAGATACGGGTCTTCGCCGTAAGTTTCATGACCGCGTCCCCACCTTGGGTCCCGGAAAATATTGATATTGGGCGCCCAAAAGGTCAATCCCTTGTAGCGCCCGACATCTCCGTATTTTTGCTGCATGTTAAATTTTGCACGTCCTTCCGTGGACACGACATCGGCAACCTGCTCCATTAAATCTTCATCAAATGCTGCCGCAAGCCCGATTGCCTGCGGAAAAACCGTCGCCGTGCCGGCTCTTGCCACACCGTGCAGTCCTTCATTCCACCAGTCATATCCTTTAATATTCAGCCGTTCAATCGGTGGCGCACTGTTTAACGTCTGGTCTGCCAATTCCTCAATTGTCATCTGCGAAACCAGTTCTTCCGCCTTCTTACGGTACAAATCGCACAGTTCTTCATTTTCTATTAATTCCGTCTGATGATTTTTCATTATAATACCTTCTTTACTTTTCTTTCATCATAACGGAATTGCCATAGAATCTCAACGTAAATTTTGCGCTGCATTTTTACATAAGTAAACATCTTTTATAAAAGCTTATCTTTTTACTTTAAAAGCACCCATTCCCGGATAAACTGCCGCACTGCCAAGCTGTTCTTCAATGCGTAAAAGCTGGTTGTACTTTGCAACGCGCTCTGAACGTGACGGCGCACCGGTCTTAATCTGGCAGGTATTTAATGCCACTGCCAGATCGGCAATCGTGGTATCCTCTGTCTCACCGGAACGATGGGATGCAATCGCTGTGTAACCGGCTTCGTGTGCCATTTTAATGGCTTCCAGAGTTTCAGATACAGAGCCAATCTGATTTAATTTGATCAGGATTGAATTGCCGCAGCCCAGTGAAATACCCTTTGACAGACGTTTGGTATTCGTTACAAATAAGTCATCCCCTACAAGCTGTACCTTGTCACCAAGTTCTGCCGTCAGTTTCTTCCAGCCTTCCCAGTCTTCTTCATCTAACGCATCTTCGATAGATATAATCGGGAATTTTTCAACCAGCTTCTTCCAGTGTTCAATTAATTCCTCTGAGGTATAAACCGTTCCTGCCTTCGGAAGCTTGTATTTTCCCTTTTCTTTGGTCTTCCATTCGGAAGAAGCCGCATCCATGGCAATCATGAAATCTTTTCCCGGTTCATAGCCTGCTTTTTTTACCGCTTCAAGAATCGTTTCGATAGCTTCTTCATCGGAAGCAAGCGCCGGTGCAAAGCCTCCTTCATCACCGACAGAAGTTGCCAGTCCTCTTTCCTTTAAAATAGATGCCAGCGCATGAAATACTTCCGAGCACCAGCGCAGTCCTTCTTTAAAAGACGGTGCGCCGACCGGCATTACCATAAATTCCTGTACATCCAGTCCTGATGATAAAGCATGACAGCCGCCGTTTACAATATTCATCATCGGCACCGGAAGTCTGTTTCCGCTGACACCGCCTAAGAACCGATACAGTGGAATATCCAATGCTGTCGCAGCCGCTCTGCAGCATGCAATAGATACGGCAAGAATCGCATTTGCCCCCAGCTTGGACTTGTCCTTTGTTCCGTCTGCCTCAATCATTGCCTTATCAACGGCATAAATGTCAGAAGCGTCCAGTCCTCTTATCGCTTCGTTGATAATTGTATTGATATTTTCTACGGCTTTTTGTACGCCTTTTCCCAAATATCTGCTCTTATCGCCGTCACGCAGCTCCAGTGCTTCAAATTCACCTGTCGAAGCACCGCTTGGCGCTGTTCCTCTTGCAACCGTTCCGTCTGCGAGATAAACTTCCGCTTCTACTGTCGGATTGCCTCTTGAATCCATAATTTCACGTCCAATAACCTTTTCAATCTCTAAATAATCCATACTGACCTCTTTCTGAGCGATTTTATCACGAAGGCGGTTTCTCGTCTGCCACAGTCCGTCCTGCGGACTGTAACAGTTACGCTGTAAGTTCAGCAGTCTTACAGTTTCCTTCTATCATGTATTATGGACAATCCTGTATATTTTATCCAAAATATTTAAAAGCTTTGCTCTTATAATAAAAGCACCGCAGAAAACATATTCCTACATTTTCTGCGGCACTTGTGCCTGCCGATATTTCTATCTGCATTTTTTACCTGTTCTTTTTACAAATATTTTTACAAACAACTGAGCAGCACTATAAGCCGGGTTATGTATCAGATGATTATCTATCTAGTCCTGCTGTTACCAGCAGGCTCAAGCAACCTACCTAAAGCACGACGGGCCGCCGTATCGCTTTTATTCGGTCTTGCTTCGGATGGGGTTTACATCTGCCGCTTCTGTTACCAGCCGCGCGGTAGTCCCTTACACTGCCTTTCCACCCTTACCAGCATATGCTGGCGGTTTATTTCTGTTGCACTAGCCTTGGAGTCACCTCCACCGGACGTTATCCGGCATCCTGCCCTGTGAAGCCCGGACTTTCCTCACCTGCTGCCTTTCGGCAATTGCAGCCGCAATCATCTGTGCTACTCAGTCTTTTTTAGTTTGTATTTTCTTTTACCATACGGAATACATCAATACGGAACTGGGCTTCTTTGCCAAGTCCTACAAAACGGCAGCCGTACTCCGTGCCGTCTTCGTCCTGTGATGCAATCCGCACAACTTCAATAACGGTTTCAATTTTATCACATCCGCTCATTTCAAGCAACATGTCATAAAAAGAATGTAATGGCAGAACGTCTTTTGTTTTAAATGCAATTCCACCACTTGATACATTCGTTGCATGAACAGCAATAAATTCTTCCTTAGTATCCTGATCTGTAATCGGACGAATTGATAAATTCGCTTCTACATCAATTCTTTTTGTTCTTCTTCTTTCATCACCCATAAGTACTCCCCCTGTTATGATCCTTAAAAAGTAAACTTTTAAGTTACTTTATTAACATAGCATCTCCAAAACTGAAAAACCTGTACTTTTCGTTTACTGCTTCTTCATAAGCCGCAAGAACGTGTTCCCTGCCTGCCAGTGCTGAAACCAGCATCACCAGCGTGGATTCCGGCAGATGGAAATTGGTAATCAGGCTGTCAATAACCTTAAACTGATATCCCGGATAAATAAATATCTGGGTCCAGCCGCTGCCGGCTTTTACTGTACCATCTTCTGTCCCGACAGATTCCAGTGTACGTGTACTTGTCGTACCGACTGCAATAATCTTTCCGCCGTTTTTGCGCGCCGTATTAATCTTGTCTGCTGCTTCCTGTGTCACCGTATAAAATTCTGAATGCATATGATGCTCCAGAATGTTTTCTGTCTTTACCGGACGGAACGTTCCAAGTCCGACATGCAGCGTGACACGGGCAATTTCAATACCCTTCTCCTGTATCCTTTCCAGCAGTTCTTTTGTAAAATGAAGACCCGCTGTCGGTGCCGCTGCAGAACCTTCATGCTTTGCATAAACGGTCTGGTAACGGTTCTTATCCTCCAGACGGTGTGTGATATACGGTGGAAGCGGCATCTGACCCAGTTCATCGAGTATTTCTTCAAAAATACCGTCATAAGTGAATTGTATCATACGATTGCCTTCTTCTACAATATCCACAATCTCTCCGATTAATTTTCCACCGCCAAAGCTGATCTGTGTACCGATTTTTGCCTTTTTACCCGGCTTTACAAGCACTTCCCATGTGTCTTTTAAATCCTGCTTGCGGGTAAGTAAAAGCACTTCGATTGCCGCGCCCGTTCCGACTTTTTCGCCTATCAGTCTAGCCGGAATCACCTTGGTATCGTTAATGACCAGACAATCTCCCGGATTTAAGTAATCAATCACATCTTTAAAAATTTTGTGCTGTATTTCCCCTGTCTTTTTATCCAGTACCATCAGTCTTGAACTGGAACGGTCTGACAGCGGGTCCTGTGCAATCAGCTCCTGTGGCAGATCATAATAAAAATCATGTAAATTCATTGATTCCATATGCTGCTCCATTTCTATCTTTTTCCGCTTCGCGGCAGTTAGCTTTTCTGCCGCAGAACGGGCTGTTTTTTATTTATAATTAAGAACGAAGTTCGATGCCCATGCCGGAAAGGTCTTCCAGAATCTTTTCCATAATCGGCTGGATATCTTTATCTTCTAATGTTCTGTCCTTTGCACGGAAAGAAATGGTATAAGCTACGGACTTGAAACCTTCCTTAATCTGTGCACCTTCATAAATATCAAACAGGTTATATTTTTCAAGAAGCTTTCCGCCTCTCTTGTCAATAATCTTTTCTACTTCACCGACAAGTACCGTCTTTGGCATTACCATACTGATATCTCTTGTAACAGCAGGGAATTTTGCAATGCCTTCGTACTTTCTGTCAAATGAAGCAAACGGTAAAATTTCCGGTAAATCAAGTACGGCAATATATGTTCTCTCGCCCAGTCCATAGGTGTCAGCAACGTCCGGGTGTACTTCACCGAGATAGCCGATTACCGTATCCTTGTAAAGAATCTCTGCCTGACGTCCCGGATGTAAAAATGTCTTTCCGGCTTCCGGATCATATTCCGGTCTTGCACTCATACCGATTTTTTCTAAGAATTCTTCAACAACACCCTTCATTGTAAAGAAATCGCCGTCGCCGTAGAAGCCCAGTGTGAACTGTACTCTCTCATCCGGAAGGTCTTCTCCTTCTACCGGAACATAAACCTTTGCCAGTTCATAAAGCTTTACATCTTTATTTCTACGGTTGTAGTTGATTGCAAGCGAATTCAGCATTCCGTTTAACGGCAGTGTTCTCATAATGGAGAAATCTTCTCCCAACGGATTGGAAATGACAACTGTCTTTCTTTCCTCTGCATCTGCTGCCAGCTTTAACTTATCAAATACCTTCGGACTTTCAAATGAATAAGTCATTGCCTGTGAGAATCCGCAGAACTGTGCGATTTCTCCGGCTACATCCTCCACTCTCTGCTTGAAGGAAATCTTACCCATTGTAGAAGCTCCGTGTGGCAGTGTTGTAGGAATATTGGCATATCCGAAAAATCTTGCAACTTCTTCCGCAATATCCGCTGTTCTTAATAAATCCTGACGGAACGTCGGAATAATCAGTTCCTGCTTTGCTTCATCATAGTCTAATTCAAGCATCTTAAAGTATCCAAGCATTTCTTCCACGGAAACATTTGTACCCAGTAGTGCATTGATTCTTTCCGGTTCAAACGGCACTCTGACTCTTTCCTTCTTATTCGGATATACGTCAACCACGCCGCCGACAATTTCACCGGCTCCAAGTTCTTCGATTAACTGGCATGCTCTGTTCATTGCCGCCAGTGCATTTTCAGGATCTAAGCCCTTTTCAAACTTACCGGAAGCATCTGTACGAAGACCCAGGCGCTTTGTTGCCTTTCTGATATTTGTGCCGTCAAAGGTTGCAGCTTCAAATAACATGGTCTTTACGTCATCCGTAATCTTGGAATTTTCACCGCCCATGATACCTGCAAGACCGACAGCCTTTTCACCGTCACAGATCATCAGCATATCAGAATCAAGTGTTCTTTCCTGTCCATCCAATGTCATGAACTTCTCACCGTCTTTGGCACGTCTTACAACAATCTTACCGCCTGCAAGGGTGTCATAATCATAAGCGTGCATTGGCTGACCGTATTCTTCCATAACGTAGTTTGTAATATCCACGATGTTGTTAATCGGACGGATACCTGCTGATGCCAGTCTGCGCTGCATCCACTTCGGTGACGGAGCAAGCTTAATATTCTTTACAAGTCTTGCGGTGTAACGGCTGCAGAGGTCTGTGGCTTCCACATCAACCTTTACATAATCGTTAATGTCTTCTGCGTTGCCTGTTTCTGTTACAACCGGCGGTGTAAACGGCTTTCTGAATGTTGCCGCTGCTTCCCTTGCAATACCGATAATACTGTAGCAGTCTACACGGTTGTTTGTAATTTCATATTCAAATACGGTATCATCCAAACCGAGATAGTGAACGGCATCTTCTCCAACCTGTGCATCATCACCTAAAATGTAAATGCCGTTTTCCGGTGCATCCGGATAAAATTCACGGGAAGAACCGAGTTCTTCAATGGCACACATCATACCGAAGCTTTCTACACCTCTTAACTTACCCTTTTTAATCTTAATGCCGTCTTCCGGAAGTGCGCCGCCGTCATGACCACCTGCCACACGTCCGCCATCTAATACAACCGGTACTTTCTGTCCTGATGAACCCACCGGAATATTCGGTGCGCCTGTTACAATCTGAACAGTTTCACTGCCGACATTCACCTGGCAGATTACCAGCTTATCTGCATCCGGGTGCTTTTCGACCGATTCAATCTGTCCGACAACGATTTTATCAAGATTTTTGTCAAAAGCGGTAAAATTTTCCACCTTTGTTCCCGAAAGTGTCATTGCGTCCCTGAATTCCTGGTCTGTTACATCCAGTCCCGGAACCATTGCCTTAATCCAATTTAATGATGTATTCATGATTCAATATCCTTTCCTCGTATCCAATTTCTTTGCTGTCTTACAGCCGTCGTTCTTTTTAGAACTGTTTTAAGAATCTTACGTCATTTTCATAGAGAAGTCTCATGTCATCAATTTCATACTTCAGCAACGCAATTCTTTCCAAACCGATTCCGAATGCAAATCCTGTATATTTGTTCTGGTCAATACCGCTCATTTCAAATACATGCGGGTGAATCATACCACAGCCAAGAATTTCAATCCAGCCTTCGCCCTTACACATACGGCAGCCCTTACCGCCGCACTTAAAACATGTCACGTCCATTTCTGCACTTGGCTCTGTAAATGGAAAATGATGAGGACGGAATTTTACTTTTGTTTCCGGTCCGAATAACTCTCTTGCAAATTCAGCCAGTGTTCCTTTTAAATCTGCAAATGTAATACCCTCATCAATAACCATGCCTTCAATCTGATGGAAGCATGGAGAATGGGTTGCATCGACTTCATCTGCACGGAATACCCTGCCCGGCGCAATCATACGGATCGGCAGCTTGCCTTTTTCCATTTCACGGACCTGAACCGGTGAAGTCTGGGTTCTCAGTACAACTTTATCATTAATATAAAATGTATCCTGTTCATCTTTTGCCGGATGATTTGCAGGGATATTTAACGCTTCAAAATTGTAATAATCATATTCTACTTCCGGTCCTTCTACGACTTCATAACCCATGCCGACAAATATTCTCTTTACTTCATCGAGTGCAACAGTGTTTGGATGTCTGTGTCCGACATTGTTTTTCTTTGCCGGAAGTGTTACGTCAATCACCTCGCTCTTTAACTGGACTTCACGCATTTTTGCGGAAAGTTCCTTTTTCGCGTTTTCCAGTACTTCCTCAATTGCCTGTCTGGTTTCATTTACGATTTGTCCAACTGCCGGTCTGTCCTGAGGTGCAACGTCTTTCATGCCCTTTAAGACTTCTGTAAGTTCTCCCTTTTTACCCAGGAAAGAAACTCTTACCTCATTTAATTTTTCAAGTGAATCAGTGGAATTAATCTGGGCTAATGCCTTTTCTCTGATTTCATGCAGTCTTTCTTTCATCATTTTCTTTTCCTCCAATTGCAAAACCTAACTTTTATTTTATCATATGACTACAAATTGGCAAGCAGTTTTTACTGATTTCTTACGTTTTTACTCTCAAACTGTTCAATAATATGGATTGCTTCGTCCATACAGTCAGGATTACGGACCGCTGCCTCTTTAATATTCTTCTTTGCTTCCTCAATCCTGTTTTCGTTATATTCTATCTGTTTGCGCAGTTTCTGGCGCTGTGTATTCAAATCGTGCCGCACTTCCACCATATCCTTGCTGTATACAAGGGCACGTACCTGTGACAGCCACAATTTGGCATCATAGAGTCCGAGTTTTTTAAGTAAATCCAGTAAATCTTCTTCTGCTTCACTTAATTTGGTCGTCATCTGTACAATCTTGCGCTGCTCATTTTTCATGTCCATATAAACTTCATATTTCTTTGACAGTTCATACGAACTTCTGACATGATATTTATGATATTCATAATCAAGCGTATTGGCTGCGTTGATATACTTAATCTTTGTTTTATTCAGTAATGTCGTAGCTTTATTGAGTTTGATTTCCGTCACCAGGACCTGCCGTTCCGTATATTTTAGCAGGGCAAACATGCCAAGGGCAAGCACCGCTCCCAGAAAGGCAACGACAATATAAAGCATGGTATTTTGTGTATCTTCCGTTACGGAAAGCGCAATGAAAAATACCATAAATACGAATGCCAGCCCGACAATCGCGGCAAGGGCAAGGCTTCTGATACGCAGCTGGCGCGTTGTGAGTGCCGCAGCCTCCATGCGCAGACTCATGCGTTCCCCTTCAAGAATCCTCATATCCCGTTTGACGGTTTCATAATACGATTCCTGTTTTTCCAGATACTTCATACCACGCGGCAGTTCATCTTCAAACTGTTCCATGCGGTGATACGTATGGGTGGAAAGCTTATGCTCGCCAGATTTAAAAATCCGCCGGTCTACCGTCAGATTATCTACACGGTCTGCCGTTTCCGTAATCCTTCTGCGGATATTGTCCGGTGCCGTATCAATCAGCTGGATATCCGAAAAATGTTCCGTAACGACATTGTATTCTTCCATCGCCAGTTCAATGTGTCCGGTGGCTTCTTCCATGATTTCACACTGGCTGCGGATATAGGCTTTTGTTTCTTCCTTATCGTAGTAATCCGTATTAATATTGTCCAGACGGCGCGGTGTTCTGGATACATCCGGGATATGTACGGCACTGGCATCGAATTCTTTATCTTCTTCCGAATAATTTAAAACTTCCTGAATCCGCTTTTTTTCTTCTTCTTTTTCAAGCTGTTTTAAATATTCCGTTTCTTCTTTTTCTTCTTTTGCAAGCTTCCCCGAATAATTTTCCTGTGTCCCTGCCTGATTCATCTTATCTACTACATGAATCAGGGACTTTGCCTGCACACTGTTTAACAGCTCATCATACTTTTTTTCTTCTTCTTTTGCTTTTCTGCGCTGTTCCTGGATTTTTTCTTCGGAACTGACCTTTTTATTCTTTTTCTGCGGTGCTTTTGCTTTTTTTTCATGCTTCTGATAATTTTTTTCAAATTCGCTGACAAGTTCCGTTAAATCTTCTGTCCGCGAATTATCCGCATTTTGTTCTTCCCCTGTATTCTGCTCATCGTCATAGACAAAATCATCAATGTCTTCAATGTCCTCGATATCTTCCAAATCGTAATTTTCTTTAATTGTTCCCTTGATATAATTTAATAATCCCATATTTCCTCATTTCATCCGTCTATGACGTATACCTTTTATACTGCGCTTTCCATCTGTCCATGCAGTCATCAATCGCCTTATAATACTGTGCTACTTCACCGTCGGATTTTAAGTGTTCCATTTTCTGCATCGCACGGTATTCATCGCTGTAACGTGCATTGTCTGTAAGCAGTTCCAGTTCTCTTTGCAGCACCTGTTCTTCTTCCGGTGCCTGCATATCCTGTATCTGTTCCTCACCCTCTGCCATACGGCATGCCGCAAGATAACATTTCCGGGACTTTTCATGCTGACCGATTTTATACGCTTCTTCAAAATACTTTGCCGCTTTTTCAAAGAAGAACATTCTGGCATAGGCAGTTCCCAGATTGTGATAGACCTTTGCGTAAAACAGCCCTGAAAGATTGATGTCGCGCTCTCCATTTACAATTTTATCATAATTGCTGATTGCACTATAATAGCAGCCTTTTTCAAGGAACCGGTCTGCACGCATTTTCATCCGTTCATAGACATTCTGTGTATCCAGCATCGCAAGCATGTCCTTTACCTGTTCAATTTCTGCCGTATCATAATAATCCACATACTTTAAAATGGTCACAACCGCTTCCGCCAGCCCTGCATTTTCACACTTCAACTGCTCAAGCTTGTCTGCCAGCAACGGTTCCTTAATCTCTGTCCGGATAAACGCAATAAGTTTTTCATCTAAAAATGCATTGGTCAGAATATAGATATTGTTGTATATATAATAGCACAATTCTTCCAGTGAATAGATTTGTACCCCCGGTTCTTCCAAAACCAGCGGCTTTAATGCCCGCCCGGTCCGGCATAAAATGATTCCGCTCATATTCATTCCTCTTTCTGTGCAATTTTGTCTGTTTCCAAATTTATTTCTTCTTCCACTACAACCCCGGAACTTTTGACAAATCCGCCAAAGCCCATATCTTCTATCCGTACCACGCAATGGCTGTCACTGTCAAAACGGACTTCAAAAGCCACCCTTGTCATCCTGCCCTGGCGGAACGGTATCGCACTGATGTCAATTTCCTGTGTCCATTCATGTCCGGTGTCACACCTGTGCAAAATAACAGGAATCGTTCTCATATCTTCCAGTATCAGTTCTACACTGCGTCCGGCTTCGTACCAGTTCGTTCCCGGTCTGACCATGCGGAACCGCTTTTCCTCGCCGCGTTCTTTGATATTTAATTCAAGCCCCGTGGTAATGCGGTTTCTGCACGCCAGCAGTCTGCCGCTACTATGACCGGCAGAAGTGTCTTCCTTTAATGCAGCATATGCAGCACCTTTTACAAACAGATTCTGTCCCGCAAATGCTTTTCTGCGCGCGCACAGCACATGGGTCAGTTCCTTGGGCAGATTTTCTGCTTCAAAACCGGCGCCCGTCAGATATACCGCAGATACGATTTTATCCTTTAATGCATCCTGCACACAGTGTATCAGTTCTTTTTCAGCCTGCGCAAGTGTTTTCCGTCTTTGCGGCACGGAACAAATCATTTCGGAGCTGTAAACGTGGCTTTCCTCCGGTATCATTTCCTGACCGCTTTTTTTTACAATCGTCATATAATGCGTATGCAGTCCGTCTTCTCTGTAATCGAGTAAAACCGCGCCGTTGACGTACAGCTCTTTTTTCTGTGAAAAAGCGTAATACGCATAAGCTTCCTCATGGCTGATAAAACTCCAGTTTTCCTTTGCATACCCTGTAAGCTGTACTGCCGCCGAGAGTTTTTCTAACACCGGCTTTGAAAAATCACTGACGGTAACACAAATATTATCCCGTTCTCCTGCCTTTCGCCCGTTTTTTGGAAGCAGCGCAAGCAGCGTACAAAGAAGTTCTTTTAAATTATCCTGAGTGGCACCAGATAGCATAAATCCAAACTGATACTTCTGCCGGTTGTCCACGGAATTTACAACGCTTACCGATACCGGCTGTCTTTGCTGTTCATCATAATAGCAGATTTGGGAACTTTCCTGCCCGATATCTATTCCAACTATCAATTCAATCTCCTTCTGCCGCCTGCGCAGCTCCTTCATTCTTAAAAAGGCTGAAACATCTGTTCCACAACGTAATCCTGCACGCAGTACCCCTGCATGAGTTTTTTCATGGTTGCCATATCATGCATTTCCATGCTGACCAGCATATCATTTAAATAATCAAAACGTCCCTGCGGCTCTTTTGGTGTCACATTGTTACAAAGCAGGCTGGCATCCTGTGTTTTTTTCTTTTTCTTTCCGTCATCTTCCAGAAAATAGTACTGTATGCTTTCCCCATAAAATAGTGAAAAGCTCTTTGCATAAACACCGCCTGCCACACAGGATAGCACTTCACTTTGATATTCTTCCTTATCATCATGACGGTAGAATATCTGTACTTTGCTGTTTTCCGGTGCATAATACTCTACAGTTGTTTTGTCTGCCGCATTATACGGAAGGGAAAGTATCCCCTTATACTGTTCATAAAATGAAAAGAAAACGTTTTCCGCACACAGCATATCCATCAGCTTTTGCAGTAACAGCATATGAGTACCGCCAAGCTGTTCCTGTCCAAACTGCGTATGGTATTT
>ULNF01014279.1_pt1 | contig 14931 bp, 10 predicted proteins | sample 1951851 | NCBI WGS metagenome assembly ULNF01 (sample SAMEA4835570, study PRJEB28245) | human gut metagenome | biome: gut microbiome; material: fecal sample | place: Denmark | collected 2008 | reverse complement strand
GAGCACACGTCCGATGCCGTAAAAAAGTTCTATGCAAACAGACATTTGGAGACTGTAAAGCAAATCAGACAAAAGTTCTTGAACACAAGGGAAATGTAACAACAAGAACAAAAGACAGAACGAAGTTAGTGTCATATATCGAGTGCGATACAAACAAATCCCCAAGGCAGCATGAAGTCACCTTGGGGATTGTTGTTATTTGGCGCCTATTTACCGATTCAGAAAAATCCTCGCCGCGCAAGGCTCGGGAATCTCCCAGCTGACGTACAAATCATTCAACGGACAGGCGTGGGGGTCGCGGATGTGCTCATCAATCCAGCCTTTGTATAGTTCACAGAAGTTGGCTTTCGTGAGGATGGCACGGCACTCGGACTTGTCCACGGTGGTGCTGAACAAGTATTCCACATCATGTACCGGCACGATTACCGGCGCGCCGGCCGTGTCAAAGGCACAGAGCAAATTCTTGCAGCTACGGCTCGCAGCACGCTGACAGTCGCCGCACTCGATGTAGATAGTGTTGCGCCAATCGCGACCTGTGGTGCGCAGGAACTTGCAAAGATGCGAATTGGTGGAAGTAAAACAGGAAACGGACAAAATATCACTCCATTCTTAAATTGTGCGCAGTGTAACAACTTGGCACAGTTTTTATAAAATGCTGCCGGTCTGCGGGAAAGTTTTCATAAGCGGCACGGGCGTATCGGTGCGCTCATCGTACATGGCAAGGTACCCCTCGGAAGATTTCTGCCAGCCGCCGTCCTGCCAGATGAATACAACAAGGGCATCGTTCATCTGCATGACTTTGAACGTGATACTCTCGGCAACCAGATAGCCGTCCGGGGCCAGTTCTTCCACCATCGTGTAGACGTGTTCGCTGGTGTCATCGGACAAAAGCAGCAGATTTTTGTGCGGGTCTTTGGCGGCGGAGCGCTCCGGCAGTACGCGAATGGCATGGCCGCCGTCCGTAGTTGTCCAGCGATCAATGGTCGTGCCGTAGGCATCGCGGATCGTTAAGCGGGCATCTGTCAGCTTTGCATTGGTGGCAATATCTCGTTTGGTGAGAATCAGCGCGTGCGCCGGGGCATCATACATCGTGACTTTCTGAATCTCTCCGGTCTCCTGCACGGTGAAGTGTACTTCCTCACTGAGCAGATACCCGGCCGGGGCAGCTGTCTCAGTCAGCGTATACTCACCGGGCTTCAGACGCTCGATACGGTGGGGCTGGCCGTTGGTCTCCCACTCGGCAATGGTGTTGCCGCTGGCATCGGTGATTTTCAGCTTTGCACCGGGCAGTTCGCGGCCATCCGTCATGTCAGCCTTGGAAATTTCGACCTTGGTGAAGTCATCTTTCATCTCTACGCGCTGAATATCCCCGGTGGGGCCAACCTCAAAGGTAACGCTCTCGGCGCGGACATAGCCCTGCTCGGTGGGAGCCATCGTCTCGGTCAGGGTGTACGTACCCATTGGGATGCGCTCCATATAGTGAGGTGCGCCGTCCGTGACCCATTCAGCAACGATTTTGCCGTCTGCGTCCGTGATTTTCAGCTTTGCACCGCTGATCTCCTTGCCAGTGGCAATGTCGGTCTTAGAAATCTGCACTTTCGTGTAGTCGTCCTGCATGAAAACGTGCTGGACCTCGCCGTCATCCTCGACCGTGAACTGAACGGCATTGGCAGGCACATACCCGGAATTATCGGGTACGAGCGTTTCTTCCAGCGTATAGGTTTCGCCCGCAACCAGCACAGCCTCTATGTAGTGCGGTGTGTTTTCGGATACCCATTCGTCTACAACATTGCCGTTCTTGTCCAGAACGCGCAGCGTGGCACCGGGGATTTCTTCGTGAGTCGTAATATCAGCTTTGCTGATTTTTACGCGGGTCGGGGCATCCAGCATTGTAACGGTCTGGCTGAACCCATCGGAATCCTTCAGCAGAATCCAACTTGCAGAGTAGGTGATTTCGGCATCGGTAGGCTTGTCGGCAACCTGCTTATCGGCAAAGAATGCAGGAGCCGCCGCGCCGGTCAAGTAGACCTTATCAAACGTCAAATCGGAGAAATCGCTCTCCCGCAGGCACTTGGCAATGGCGCGGTCATTGGCGGCATCGGTGAAATTCACCACCAGCATGCCGTTCACGCAGTACCAGTTGGCAATGACAACGCCGTCTGCATCGGGATTCTTGCCCAGCAACTTATCCCAGAAAGCACGCAGCTTGGCGGGAATCGTAGCCACGGAATCATCGGAGAATGCAGTGGGGGAGATAATACTGCCGGACTGGTACTCGGCATCTTCGGATTCATGCAGTACCCAGACCGTCGTTTCCTGCAAGTAGCTGTTATCGCCCGTGGCCTGCTCCAAGCGGAACTGAATCGAGCGGGCGGTGGTATAGCCGTCTGCCGGGCGGGTCTCGGACAGCGTATAGATTTTGGTGGTATCGCGGTTCCCGGCAAAGTCGTGGGAAAGATGCAGTCCACGAATCACATGAGCCGTGTCGCTGCTTTCCCAGCTATCCACCACATTGCCGTTCCAATCGGTCACGGTCAAGGTGGCACCGGGCAGGGCAAAGGTGGTATCAGAATCAGAGGCGAAAGCACGCTTGTCGATCTCCACGGTGGTCTGCTTGTCGGAGTGCAGGCAGTCAACGATCTGCCATGCAATAAACTGGTTTTCGTAGGTGAACTCCACCGGAATTACGCTCTGCTCAATCAGGTAGCCGTCCGGCACACTGATCTCGCGCAGGTAGTAGCGGCCACTGTTTGTCGTCCAGTCGTGGGCATCGCTGCTGCCGTAATGTTCGCCGCGCAGGGGAACATCCACGTCAAAATAGGCAAGGCCGTTTTCATCGGTGGTGGCTGTGCCCAGCAGAGTATCGGCGGCGGCCAGCAGCTCGCCGGAAATACTGTAAATGTCGTCTGCGGTGTACAGCTCATAGACGGCGCCCGCGACCATATTGGCATCAGCCGGGATGTCGGCGCGGTTGCTGCCGCCGTTCAAAAGGGAGGCGCGGGTCTTACAGCCGTCTGTATAGGGCGCTTCATCGGTCAAATCGCAGGTGTCGCGGTCCAGCTTATACAGCCCGACACCGACTTTGCCCTCCTCAACGACCGGCAGCACACGGGCGTTCTCAAAGACGAGAATCTGCTTTTCCATCTGCTCGGCGCTGGCATTGCCTACATTTATAATAGAGTAATCGTAGATAACATCGCCATCCTGCGTGTGGTCAGTGACGGCTTTTGCAAGAACCAAGTCGTTGTACTGGTTATCCCAGTCCAGCACCACGGTGTAGGTGTGGTCGGTATGGACAAAACCGTAAGGAGCCTGCACCTCAGAAATTGTGTAGGTGCCCAGCGGCAGTGTGATGGTGACTTCGCCCTTGGTGCCATCGTGGGTTACTTTCAGAAAATCGTAGGTTGCAGTGGTTCGCGTGGGGCTGAACCGGACTTCGTCCACCTGTCCATCTTCGGCAGTGGTAACGGTGGCGACAAGGTCGCCGTCTGCGTACCAGAGCGTACCTTGATTGTCCGGCGTGGGAATGTCGCCCTGCGCGTGGATCTCATAGGTGGCATTGGCAAGATTGTCGGACTCGTACACGAATTGTCCGTTCTCATACCCGGTCAGCACGTTGCCGATTTTGCGGATCTTGATTTGCCCCAGTGTTTCGTGGTTATAGTAGCTTTCGGTGATAACATAGTCATCCATGCCGTCGGCGCTGCCGCCACTGACCTGATACACACGGTCCGATGTCAGCTCAAACACAACATTGTACTGGCGGTCGTTGAAATACCCATGCGGGCCTTCGACCTCAACGATGCGGTACTTGCCCAGCGGCAGTTTCTCCGGGGTCTTCATTTCACCGTTGGAGTCGGTATAGAAAGTGCTGGTCTTTGCCCAGGCATTGCCGGATTTCGGGTCGTTCATCTCCACAAGGGTTTCACGGCCGTCCTCGGCAATATAGTAAAGGTTGAACGTGGTGTCGACAATTTTTACAGGCTTGCCAGTTTCAATGTCGATTTTGACAAGCTGCAAGTAACCCTCCAACTCTTCGTCCAGAATGTTGTAGGTCATGTAGCTGCCGCTGGGCGTTGTGATACTGCCGGCAGGCATAGTAAAGCTGCTCTGCGGGCTGGACGCATTGACAGTGACAAGGAACGGTTCAGCCTGAAAAACATCTTTCGGTACGGTGGTTTCCACGACGATGTACTGGCCGTTGGGGAGCCCCTGCACACGCAGGATGCCTTCCTCGTTCGTGAAGATCTCGGATAAGCGATATTCTTGCGCATTGTTGGTCGGCACCCAGCCAAGACCCTGCCCGTTGGCAAAATCGCCGTCTGCGGTCAAGGTTGCGTTATAGCGGGTGACGACGGCGGTGTCACTCTCGTACATCGTGGCAACAGCCTGTTCTTCGTCAGAAAAATCAAATTTCAGCGTGTCCTGATCGTAGCTGGATTTACGGTAGACATCCAGAATGCTGGCGGCATCGTAGCTGCCATCGGCATTTTTGGTGAACTGGTCAGCCTTGCTCAGCAGCGATACACGGTACACCTTGAACCCGGCACCGCCCAGCTTGATGGCGGGCGAGGGCTGCCCGGTGGTGGACACCAGCTTTTGCAGGCTGAACCCGGATTTCAGCACTTCATCCTGCGTCTGGTCTTCGGTGCGGACAACGTAAGTGGATTCATCTGCATAAGTAAGGGATTGATAGTGGTTGACTTCATCACAGAGATAGCCTTTTGCAAAGGAGAGGTAGTAGCCGTCATAGGTCTTGCTGCCGTCCAGGGCGCGGCTCTCGGCAACAGCAGAATACTGATTGCGGTAGACGTAGTCGGTGTACTCCGTACCATTGTTGGCGAGGGCGGCATAGCTGCCGGTAGGCTCCAGCTTTTTGTTGAGCAGGGGATACTGACCGGAAAGATAATACTGCCCGTTGGAATCCACCGGGATCACGATGCCGGTGGCGCGCTCCACAAGGTAGTAACGGCCTAAGTAGAGATTGGCAAATGCCAATTTGCCGTCCTTGATGGCCGCGGAGGCTACAAGGTAATCCTTTTTCAGCACCGGGAGATAGTCGGACTTCCATGCGCCGTTGGTCAGCACGGTGGTATGCCAGATAGGTTTGCCGCTGGCATCTGTGATTTTGGAGTAATCGACGATGCCGGAAACACCGTCCGGGTGATGAATATCCTCGGCGGCATACAGGTCGTACACGGCGCCTTCGAGCGTTGAGTCACCATTGCTGCCGGCAGCCAGATGCCGAGCAGCATCCAAGTCAACTTTCGTCAGCAGGATATTGCCAAGGACTCGGTCATTCTGCATCTTGTCGGAGTCGGCGTGCATGGTATAGGAATCTTCATTGCTGGCGATGCCAGTGAGGTCAGTAGCGTAGGTTTTATTGGCATTGCGGCTGCCAAACGTGATGGTAACAATGCCCTCGCCGGTGTCGATGAGCGTACCGCCGCTGTTGGCCGTGGTAATATCGGCGTTATAGTCCGCGTTGCCCAGCCAAATCGTCTGACCGTCCTGCGCTTTGGTAATTTCAAAGGCATACGCCCGCTTGCCCAGCACGGAACCGGCTGTGCCGGGAGTGTTCACATCCGTCCAATCTCCGTAATACCCGCTGGGCGCGCGGCTCTCTACGATGACGAACTTGCCCTCGTTGCGCTGGGTGTAAAACAAATCGTCCGAACCGCCCGCATAGTCGCTGTGGTTGACGACTTTATAGGTGCCATCTGCTTGGCGCTCGACTTTGTACCGGTTGTATCCGCCAAACGGGATATAGCACTGCCGAACGGTGTCCCACGCAAAAATCTTAAACTCGGCATCGCCCTTGATGAGTTGCTTGGTTTCACTGTCGATTTTGTCGATGCTGACTTTTACCGACCATTCGTCGTTTTTCATCTGGTAGTCGTTCGAGCTGTTGGCAGGAACCGTAATCGTTTGGTGGCTGCCCAGCGCACCGGGCGTGGAATCAAAGCCATGCGGGATGGTGATTTCATCGTAGCTGAATGTAATATTCGCAAGCTGCGCCCGCGCCGCGGCAATGGCGGCGTCCACCATGCCCTGCGCTTCGTTCTGCAGCTGCCCGATGGCTGCATTCTTGGCGGCTTCTGCAGCGGCGTCTGCTTCGGCTTGGCTGGTGAACGGTCCTTCCTGCCCGCTGAGCGTACTGGTGCTGGTCTTGGACACCTCGTAATGCACCGTCCATGTGGCAGAACCATCGCCGCCGTTGAGGTGAAAACTGTCATCCTGCGTGTGACCACTTGTGGTAATGGTCTGCGCGGTGGCAGGGCTCATCTGCCAACTGCCGCCGTCCACGCTGCCGCCGGTTCGGCTGGGCGTGACGGTAATGACCGCCCCATCCACCTTTTCCAGCGTGTTCAGCTGGTACTTGTCGGTGTTGACCGTGAATGTCAGATCAAAGCTGCCGCCGGCAGTCTGGGCGGGAGCCTGCCAGTCGGCATAGTACTCCTGCGGCACGGGTTCCGGCTCCGGTTCTTCACCCTCGATGGCGGGACCGATCAAGGCGACTGTCTGCCAGCCACTGGCGGCGGGTTGATAAATGTAGGTGTAATATCCCGCTTCGGCGGTATAGGTCTGCACACCGTTCAACAGTTCCTCTGCCGATTCCCGGTAAAGCGCAGCCGCCCGGCTGTCGGGGTAGTGCTGCATAATATACAGCTGCAGATCGTCATAAATCATTTCGCAAAAATCCGAGACAGACAGTTCCGCCTCATCTTCCGCGCAAAAAACAGCAGGAAAATCGCCGTCCTCGTCCAGAGAAAGCTGGTTCAGCCCGCCCCAAATGCGAATCTGGTTGCCGTAATGGTCACCGGGGATGCACTGGTCCGCGCCCACCGTGGAGGTGTGGGAATAGCTGTACGGCGGGCAACCGTTGGGCTGACCGTTGGCACCGTGGGTGCAGCAGTAGGCGGGTTCGCCGTTAAACCAAATCAACCATGTGGCGTTGACTTTTGCCACCTTGGTGATGCGCCCGCTTGTCACAGCCGGGGTGGGTCGCCCTGCGTAAGGTGCAACCCCCATATCCGCAAACGGCGGGGCTGCCGTGCTGCTGCGGTCAATTACGACATTCAGATTTTGGGTCAGCGAATTACCGTCCGGGGCAGTGTAGACAAGCTGCGCCGTGAAATCCCCGTCGGTCAGCAGATACAGCCCTGTGGCAGCGGCAGAGGTTTCCGCATACTCGCTGTGCAGAACGGTCGTGTCCTGTGCGGGTTCGCCGTAATAGTCCAGAAGCGTGACATTTTCGGGCAGCAGCACATCGGTTCGGGAACCGTCCGCAGGGTATTCGACCTGCGCCATAAGCGGCACAATGGCATAGTCGGTATCCTCGGTCAAGGGTACGGTCACGGTTTTGTCGCCGCTGTTCAGGGCGTCCGGGTCAAGACGGCTATCCTGCTCCAACTGACCGTCCGCCCACAGCGACAGACCGATTTTTGTCTGCCCTGTCGCAACCGGAAGCCCCTCGCTGCCAATGTAGGATCCGGCAGGTGCATCCGGCAGGTCGGCGTACAAAACCGCCGCGTCCGGGTCAAGGGTTTCCGTCTGCGCAGTTTCGGGGGCAATAATTTCACCCGCCGATACAGCCGGAATCATCGTGCAGCACATGGCACCCGCCATGAGCGCTGCAGATAAGCGGTGTTTGAGTTTATATTGCATTTGCATAACTCCTTCGTATTATTTTTACATCAAATGCGAAAAAATCACGATGCTACATCTACACCACCTCCATCAATCAGCTTGGCAACGACCAGCAGGCGGCTGTTAGGGTCTGCCGTACAGGTGGAGAGCGTCAGAATATGGTCATCCGTTGTCACGTCCACACCATAATCGAACGCACAGCCGGCAACAGCCTTACCCAGAATCTGCTGGAAGGCCGCATCGTCCGGGTTGGCCTGAATGCAGTCAGTGTCGGTGGAAACATCACAGACCCACACACTGAAAATCTGGTAAGTCAGTTTTTCATCTGCCAGCGAAACATAAATGTACGGGTTCTCCTGCCCAAACTCGAACACACGATATTTGTGCAGATCCTCAAACCCTCCCTCGTAGTCTTCATCGGTAAAGGTGTGCCCGTAAAAAATCAGATTGCGGGAAACTTTTTCGCCGCTGTTCATACGGCAGGTATAGTCAGCATAGATGCAACCGTGATAATCCTCGGTACCTTTCTCGTCACGGCGCAGATAGTAGTCGTTGTCTCCGTACTGCTGCACGGGCGCGTCAATATTGGTGCTGGGAATCGTGATCCACGCCACGGTGTCCGGGTTTTCTTTCTGCGCGGCGGCAAGGCGTTCGTCGGGTGGCTCGACACGTTTGGTCTGTGCCCATGCAGGCAGCACCGAACCGCCATCACCGGAATGCCCAAAAAGCAAGAAACCGGCCAACAGCAGCCCAACCAAAACAAAAATAATGACAAGTCGCAGCAAATCGGGGTTAGCAGTATCCCAGAATCTTTTGAATTTTTCTCTCACTGCGGCACCTCCGCAACGTCATCTTCCTGCCACGGCAGGCGAGGCAGGGGTGCATAGTGGCGGCCGTTCGGCTCGACCCAGCTGCCCTGACCGCCGGCAAAGATGTGGATGTTGAACGAGTTCAGCACGGTCAAAAAGCTCTCCATGTCGGCGGCATCACAGCAGAGAGAATCCCGGTTGCCAATCAGTAGCACATCAAATCGGTGTTGCTCGGCATCCTGTAAAATCTCCTTTACAGCGGGGCGCATGAGCAGGGGCACAGGCTCGTTTGTCTCGGAGATGCGTTCTTTCTGTACGCCCCACTGTAATTTGCGGGCGGCACGCTGGCAGGCAAGGCGTTGTCTGCCCATGCTGGCAAGGTTCTTCGGGTCGGACTGGTAAAGACATTGTGCAATCATGGCGTTTTCCTCCTTAGTATTTCGGCTTATGATAGACTTCTTTATGCAGCGCCACCGCGTGGCGGCGCTCATGCCATAGGAACAGGTAGTGCAGAATCATCCCGCTGCCAACCAGCGGCAGCAGGACTTTTGCCCAATCAGAGATTCTCTTCATCGTCATCCTCATTTCTGCCGCCAAGGACAATATCCCCGGACGGCACATAGACTTTCGGCGCAGGCGCAGACTTTGCGGGTTCAGTCGCATGGACAGGCTCTTTGTGCAGCAGATGGGTGATAATCAGCAGCACCGCGATGAAAAGCAGCGCGCAGGCAATCCCCATAATCAACAGGGCCGGTGTAATCCCGCTTTCTGCCGCAGCAACAACGGCAGGCACAGAAACCGGCGCATACAGCAGCGTGTAATGCACAGTTCCAGCCTCAGTGCGGGTGACAGTTCCGGCGTAGTGCGCCGTTGCCATGTAGGTGCTGTCCGCCTGCAAGGTTTCACCAATCGTAATGTCCTGCAAGGTCAGCGAGCCGGAAAAGCCGTACTCATCGTCGTAGGCCACAGATTCTTTCACGTCATTGCGAGCGGTTTCGGCATCGGCGCTGCGCACGGACAATTCAAAATCCTGCGTGACCTCTTTTTCCTCGGTCACACCACCCTCTACCGACTCGGTGACACCCCATAAGGTGTAATCGGCACCGCCCCACTGCATACCGCTTTCGGTCAGGTCAGTAACGGCCGTGCCATACGGTACGCTGTACTGTTTGACGACAAGCAGTTGGCCGCCGTCCTCCTGCCATGAGATACTGTCTGGATAAAACTGCGGCGCGGTCTCTTCCGGCGACAATTCCACCAGTTCCGGGGCAGGGGTGGGTGTGGGCTCCTCGGCAAAGGCAACAGTGGCGGTGCCCAGCGCCAGCAGACAGCACAGGGCGGCGATAACAGGTTTTTTCATTAGGATTCCTCCGTTTCGGTTTGATTTTGCATTTTGCGTTCTACAATGCGGCGCAGCTCGTCCCGGTCTGTGGTAATCAGGTCCTTTTCTTCCTCGCTGCATCGCATATCAACGGTGACATTGTTGGAGTTTGTGACGATTAGCGCACTGCCGCGCTCGAAGCGGGTAATGTTGTCGATTTCGGCATCTGTCAGCTTCAAGACGCTCTGTACGCGCTGCGCTTCCTCTTCCTCCAGATTCAGAATGATTTTGATTTTGCAGTTGTTCAGGATGCCGCGGCCGTATTTTCCATCTTCCAAGGAAAAGAAGTCGTTCAAATCCTGCGTGGCAACCAGCACACCGCCGCCATAGCCGCGAATCGTCTTGACGGCCTCGAATACATAGTTGGCCGCCAAAGCGTTGGACGATGCGCCGATGATTTGCCAAACCTCATCTATAAAAATCTGCTTGCGGCGGGTCAGGTCCTCTTTGGCCTTATCCCACATATAATCCAGCCCGATGTACATACCCACGGTCAGCAGATCGCCGGACAACTCACTGATGTCGATGACAACATAGCTGTTGTCAAGGTTCACGTTCGTCTGGCGGTTGAAGCTTGATGCCGAGCCGTGTACAAGACGGTTCAGAATATTGGCGATGCGCCGTGTTTCCGGGGTAGCAGACAAGACCGCGTGCAAATCGCCCAGTATTGGCATGTCACGGTACTGACCGGGGCGCGCCGGGTCGTCCAGACTGGCATTGTCGTAGGTGATGCCCTTATTGCGGTAGGTGGTGACGATGGCTTCGTCCAATAACTGGCGTTCCTCATTGCTCAAATCAGGGATCAACAGCGAAAAGAAAATGTGCAACTTTTGGATTTTGGCGGCCAGTTCCGACTGCTCCGGCATAGGGCCATCCAGAAGTTCGCTGCTGGTGTGGTCGATTTTGCGAATCTCCATGACGTTGATGCAGTCCGGGCTGCCCGGCACGATGCGGATGATGGTACCGTTCAGCGCCTTGGCCTGACGATAAAATTCATGCCCTTTCAGTGGTGCAATGATGTAGACAGGTGTTCCGGCCAGCCGCATACGGCGGGCAATAAGCTGCATGGTGAACGTCTTGCCCGCGCCGGAGGTGCCGAGGATCGCCATATTTGCGTTTTTGTAGATGCGTGTATTGAAGTTGTCAAGGCTGACAAGGGAGTTGTTGTACTTGTTTACGCCCAGCAACACGCCGTTGGTGTCGCACAGCTCAAAGCTGACGAACGGATAAAAGCTGGCGGCGGAGGAGGTAAGGATATTGCGGCGGTATTTCTTGAACAGCGCCGCATCCGGGGCGCACAGCGGCAGGGAAGAGAGAAAGGCTGCCTCCTGCCGGAAGCTGCACAGATGCAAATTCATATCCTGCGAGACCATGAGCTTGCATATCTCCCCGATACGCCACTCCAAATCCTTGACGCTGGCGGCGGTGACAGTTACGAGGATGGCGGCGTAGTAGAAATCCTCGTTGTTGGCAAGGCCGTCTTTCAGGTAGTAGCCGGAACGAACGGCGTTGGAGAGGTCATCGAAATCCGAGTTTGTGTCGCTGGTGTCCTTGATTTTGCTGCGGTTGATGCGGATCTGCTGCCCGATTTTCTGCATCATGCGTTCTTTGGGTTGTCGTTCCAGAAACAAATCCACATCAATACCCTCACCGGCGTTCACCAGCAGGGCCATCCACCCGGCTGTGACCTGTGCGCGGTAGCCGTCTGCGGGAATCATCAAGTAGGCGTGGTAGGTGCCGTCCATATAGAGATAGCGCCCATGCTTCAAATCCAGCGAGGGTGGAATCATAAAGGCGGCAGGCGGTATCTTGTCCAGTGCGGTGGCATCGTTCTGGGCCAGATAGCTGGCAAGCACGTATTGGATGCGCTCCTGCAATGGCACCTGTACCGCCGTTCGCCTATTTAGTAAGGTATAGAAAACGTCTGTGAGGAACTCGTCCTCGTTTTCGTGTTCCACGATGGCGTTGCCGCACTGTGCCAGATAGGTGCGGAAGTTACGGGCGGTGGTTTCGAGCGTGGAGACAATTTCGGCGTAGGAGATATTTCGTTCATTTGTAGGTGCTTCGTACTGAAAAATTACGAAGAAACGGCGGCTGACTGCATCGCGGGAGCCGAGACGCTTTACAAAGCGGATATAGCTCATGTGGCGCTTGCGCACGTCGGCATCGGGTTCGTTGGCGGCATCCCGTCGCAGCTTGTCCAGATAGGCATTAACATCGGCCTTGCGGGAGAATGACTTGAATTGCAGCCGCACTGGGCTGACTTTCAAAAGGCTGGCGAACGAGTAGATGACGCTGCGCTGCTCCCGTGGGGAGCGCAGCAGGAAGTTGATGGGGTCGATTTCCAGAATTTTGATGTAGTGGTCATCTGTGGTGTGCAGGATGCCGTTCTCGATTTTCTCGATGGGCAGCAAATCGTAGAGCGTCTGCCGCTTTACCAGCTTTCCGTGGCGGTCTGCCTTGCGCTGTAAGACCTGCGCGTTGTGGGGCAGGGTATCCGGGTCGTCATAGTAGACAACACGGTACCGCTTGCTGATGAACCGCAAGTGCCGGTGTCGGTTGGCTTCAAGATTGCCCTGAGGTGTGGGTGTGACGATACGGCGGCGCTTCATAAAACGGAACCAGTGTGCTACAAACTGCGTCAGACTGTCACCGCCGATGCCGACCACACCGAAAACACCCAACGGTACCGACACCGCAATGACGATCATCAGGCGGATGTTGAACGCCAACGGCAGATAAAACAGCGGCACCGCACTGCCCACGGCAAGCACAGCCGCCTCCACTGCATTGCGCAGCTTGACCGTACCGCCGAGAATCGTGCCGGTGTCCACAAAATTCTGCGGGATCAGGTAAACATCCCGCTCTTCGCGTGAAATTTCGACCACCTCCAAACAAAAAGAGCGCCCTCGAAAAAAGGCGCTCTTGCGTTTCTGCTCAATTTTGACGATACTATTATAGCAGAGTCATATTGCAGCAAAAAAGACTTTTGCTGTGCGGATGTTGTGCTGATTTACTGCATTTCGGCAGATAAATTTTCAAATGCATATTTGTGGCATCAATGTAGCTACATAGATTGACAACCCGACAAGATGAACGTATAATGGAGATAAGAAGAAAACCATGGCAGGAAGGGAGTTTGTTTTATGGAAAATATTGTTTCGGCGGCCAAAACGGATGTGTTCCGTGTTCGCATCAACCCGGAAATCAAGCAGGAACTGGAATCTGTGTATGCAAAGAACGGCCTTACCCTGACCGATGCCATCAACGTGTTTTTCCAGCAGTCGCTGAATGCGGGAGGCTTTCCCTTTGCCGTAACCGAGGACAACGCGGAGATCATCAAGGCAAAAGCACTCTCCCGCCTGACAAAGCAGTTGCAGGAAGCGCAGGATGACCCTGTTTCTTACTCCGAGGATGAAGTATACAAGATGTTCGGAGTAGAGAAATGAGGGTAATCTATAAAAGAACCGCCGTTAAGGATATGGAAGCAACCCGCGACTACATCGCCGGACGGCTGAAAAATCCCAAAGCCGCCAAAAAGCTGGTGACGGCACTGCTGAAAGCAATATCCCTGCTGGCGGATAATCCTTATATGGGCGCGGCACTGGCAGAAAAGTTTGAGATCACCACAGATGTGCGTTATTTCGTGGTGTCAAAGCAGCTGATTTTCTACCATGTGGATGAGGAAAGCGGCACGATAGAGATTCTTCGAGTATTGGACGGCAGGACAGATTATTTGTCTGTATTGTTCGGATAAATAAAAAATAGGAGGGTTGCTCCTGCGTGTTGGCAGAAACAGCCCTCTTTGTTTTAGTGCAGATACCCTTTTGGGTTGACGTAGACCCCGTCGATAATGACGCAGATATGCAGATGATTTCCGGTCACATCGCCGGTAGCACCGACTTTGGCAATGGTGTCGTATTTGTTCACCGTATCGCCAACCTGAGCCAAAAGCTGGCTGCAATGGGCGTAAAGGGTGCAATACCCGCCGCCGTGGTTGATGACGAGATAATTTCCATAACTGACATGGTAGCCGGCCTTTATGACCGTACCGGCCTCCACCGCCAGAATTGGTGTGCCGTAAGGATACGCAATGTCCATGCCATTATGGTTGGTGGTATCCTTGCCGGGAATGCCGACATCATCACGTTTACCAAAGAAAGAAGTAATGTGCTGTTCCCAGTTGGGGTCATTGAACGGATTGCCGAACACGCCGTTGGGGGCAGGGGAGTCATCATCAATAAGTGCATCGTTGATTTGTCCCAGAATCGAGATACCTTCGCGTTCTTCAATTTCGTGGAGGTAGACGGTCAGGTTATGCGCATAGGCATCGGCATAGCTTTTCTGCTTGTCGTCAAGCTGCCAGACCGTGTCGGCAAAGTAGTCATCGCCCACATAGGAAAGCGCGAAAACGGTGTAGGTGTGATCCTCTTGTACAGTTATAGTCTGCCCACGCACCTCTTTCTGTACAGGCTCAGTGCGGACTTCCTCGGAAGTGGTGTAGGCATAATATTCTGTCTGGTGCGCTTGCACCTGTTCAGAAAGGTCAGTTAGGCTGATTTTGGTATAGTCGTCCTCTCCTTGATAGGCGCAATACATGGAAATGAGCTGAAAGGCATTGTAGGAGACATGACCGCCCACGGAATCGACCACATCGCTGTAGGTAAGGTTTGCACGCTCGGATTCTATTTCGGCAAGGGTATCCTCGTAGGCTTCCTGCAAAATATCCGATACGGCATTGCGAAGCTGTATCACGTTGGCGGCAACTTCTAAATCGTTGTTGACCGCCGTACTGGGCTGCGTTAGCGTGCCGAAAATCGCACCGGGAAGCATGAGCAGAACCAGAACCGGCAGCAGCAAGACAGCAATGACAACGACCAGTACTTCCTTGCGATACTGCACCACAGCTTCGGCAGCAGCCCCAGCGGGGCCGCCCTGCACTCCCGCTTGCGCGATTTTGGCAAGTTTGGGCGCGTTACGAAGTGCTGCTGAGGCTGCCTGCCGTGAATTTTGAGTATCATTTTCAATCATTTAGTGTCTCCGCGCCGGGGCTTTGGGCATGGCGGCGACCTTGCGCTCATCATACTGCAT
>ULNF01007968.1_pt1 | contig 14991 bp, 6 predicted proteins | sample 1951851 | NCBI WGS metagenome assembly ULNF01 (sample SAMEA4835570, study PRJEB28245) | human gut metagenome | biome: gut microbiome; material: fecal sample | place: Denmark | collected 2008 | reverse complement strand
CACGACGGTTTTGTTCGCGACCGGCAGCAGTATCATTGCTTGCAACGGGATCGCTTTCACCCATTCCCTGTACACTTTTGATCTGATTGGTGGAAACACCACAACTCAACAAATAACTAGACACGCTCTGTGCACGTTCTTGTGACAAGTTCAGATTTTTCTGCTGGCTTTGTGCGGCAGTGCTGTTTTTCCAGCCCTGGTTGTCAGTGTATCCGTAGATAGACACGTCCATATCCCGGTTCTGATTGAGCACATTGTTGGCAAACTTGCTTAAAGCAGATTTAGCAGCAGCACTTAGATTTGCATTACCGGTAGTGAAAAGAATACCCGAGTCGAATGTTACTTTCACGGCTTGCAATCCGTTGTTGTCTGTTATCTGTTCTACTTGTGCGCCTTCAATTTGTTTTGCTTCTGCTGCTGCTTTGTCCATCTTCTTACCGATAAGAGCACCCGTACCTGCACCTACTGCCGTACCGATAGCAGCACCAATAGCGGCACCTTTACCTTTACCGATAACACCTCCCAGGATTGCACCCAGTGCAGCACCCGAACCACCACCGATAGCAGCACCTTTACCAGTGTTGTTCATACTTCCACAGCTACCAAATATCATGGCAATACTCATGAAGAGAACCATAAATTTCATCTTGTTCATAATGTTGATGTTTTTTTAATTGGTTTATAAATAATGTTTTTATACGAATCGCTTCGTATTATAAATAACAATGCAAAGATACATATTATTTGGCAAGCATGTACTTTTTAAGTTAAAATAACTCGGATGAATCCCTTTGTTTGTTAATAAAGGAAAACGAACATTATCCTTTTATCGTTGAAGGAATACTTAAGCACTTCTTTTTGATAATAATGAACCAACTCAAAAGAATTAAACCTTTGGCAACGGTGGTGACGCAGACTGCCCACCAGATTCCTTCCACTCCCATACCCATCCGTACAAACAGGATAGCAAGCGGAATACGCATATAGTTGCAACTGATGCTGATAATGGCAGGGGGTATTGTGCGGCCGATGCCGTAGAAAACTCCCTGCATGGTGATTTCGAGCATCATAAAGAGCTGGGAATATCCGTCGATACGAAGGAATACACCTCCGGCTTCATAAGCAGCCTGTTCGGGCACGAATATGGCGAAAACTTCGTTTCCGAAGAAAACGAATAGCAAGGTACAGAGTGTGCCAAAGATTCCCGTCATCCATAGGGTAGTGTACCAGGATTTAAGTACCCGTTCGATTCGTCCGGCAGCATAGTTTTGGGCGATGAAGGCGCTTAGTGCAGTGGAGAATCCCTGTGAGGTGTTCCAGGTAATTGCTTCGATTTGTCCCCCAGTGGTGAAAGTCATTAAGCCGATGTGTCCTCCCTGTTCGGAAGCGGTGCGGCAGAGGAACATGTTGACGAAGGCAAACAATGTATTTAAAGTTGCTACGGGTAATCCCAGTTTAAGGATTCTCCGCGTATACTTTTTCTTTAGCCGGGTGAAGAAGGGGAAACCGCCCAGCAGCGCATCCCTGCAACGCAACTGATAGACGAAAATCAGGAAAACACTTGCTTCTGCGATCCAGGTGGCGTACGCCGCACCGTTTGTTCCCAGTCCGAAACCGAATATAAAGAGTGGGTCCAGAACGATATTCAATATCAACCCTGTGCCACTGATAAAGAACGGGACTTTGCTGCGTCCTGCTGCATTATAAATTCCGGTGAAGGCAGCGGAAAGGAAAACGAAAGGTAATCCGGTAGAAACAATCCGCAGATATTGAATGGCATTGGCTGTGATATGTTCCTCAAGTTCATAAATACGTATGATAGGTTCTGCAAATATAAAAAGGAGTCCGCCCCAGCAAATGGAAATAATCAAAGCAATCGTAATATTATGAGACGCGAAGCTGCGGGCATCTTCCTGGCTTTGCGCACCGATGGATTGTCCGACACTCACTTCAGATCCTACCTTATTTAATAAGGAGATAGAACCGGACATCCACGTCAGGATTCCGACAGAACCGATAGTGGCTACGGCTTCACTTCCCAACCGTCCTACCCATGCCATGTCTGTGAGACTATATGCCATTTGAATAAACGACGTTGCCATGATCGGCATTGCCAGATTAAACAGTTGACGATTGATAGGACCTTGTGTCAGATTCTTTATTCCTTGCATATAATTTTTCTAATCGAAATGGGGTGCAAAGATACGTAAAATTACTATCTTCGCACATCTAATTATTCATTAATCAAAGTACATAGATACTATGAAACAGAAATTTTCTACTATTTTTCTCCTGTTATTTATCTTACTGGCAGGTTCACGAGTGGTAGCACAGAATGCTCCGAAACCTTTTGATATCGAACAACCCTCACTTCGCGTATTCCTTCCGGCACCGGAACTGGCAACGGGTCGTGCTGTGGTCGCTTGTCCGGGTGGTGGATATTCGCATTTGGCTTTCGAACATGAAGGTTGCGACTGGGCACCCTATTTCAATAAACAAGGTATTGCATTGATTGTGCTGAAATACCGTATGCCGAAGGGGGATCGTACATTGCCCATTTCAGATGCTGAAGCGGCAATGAAAGTCGTGCGTGACAGTGCTGATGTTTGGAATCTGAACCCGAATGATATAGGCATCATGGGCTCTTCTGCGGGCGGACATCTGGCATCCACTATTGCTACTCATTCCAAACCCGAGCTTCGTCCGAACTTTCAGATTCTTTTCTATCCTGTGATTACGATGGATAAATCATATACCCACATGGGGTCTCACGACAATCTTTTGGGAAAAAATGCTTCTGCTGAATTGGAAACGGAATATTCCAATGAAAAGCAAGTAACGAAAGATACGCCACGTGCTTTCATTGTATATAGCGACGACGATAAGACCGTTCCGCCCGCTAACGGGGTTAATTATTATTTGGCTCTGAACAAGAATAATGTGCCTTCGGTACTTCATATTTATCCTTCCGGTGGACATGGATGGGGAATTCGCGAGGGTTTCCTCTACAAGAGTGAAATGCTGAATGAGCTGACATCCTGGCTTCGTAGTTTTAAAGTGCCTCACAAAGATGCCATCCGTGTAGCTTGTATCGGCAATAGTATAACGTATGGAGCACGTATCAAGAATCGTGATCGTGACAGTTATCCGGCTGTGTTGAGCCGTATGTTGGGAGAGGCTTATTGGGTAAAGAATTTCGGAGTCAGTGCCCGCACTCTGCTGAACAAGGGCGATCATCCTTATATGAATGAAAAAGCTTATCAGGATGCGCTGGCTTTCAATCCTAATATCGTTGTTATCAAGTTGGGTACGAATGACAGTAAATCGTTCAACTGGAAGTATAAAGCCGACTTCACGAAAGATCTTCAAACAATGGTTGATGCTTTCAAAGCATTGCCTTCCCAACCGAAAATTTATCTTTGTTATCCTTCCAAAGCCTATCAGACCGGAGATAATATCAATGACGATATAATCTCTAAAGAAATTATTCCGATGATAAAGAAAGTTGCTAAGAAAAACAACCTGTCCGTCATCGATCTTCATACGGCAATGGACGGAATGCCCGAACTATTCCCGGATAAGATTCATCCGAATGAAGCAGGTGCCAAAGTGATGGCAAAAGCTGTTTATCAGTCCCTGAAAAAGTAAAATGGAAACACAATAAATGCAGAATTTCCGGTTGGAACAATCTCTTTATGAGAAAGTTTCAACCGGAATTTTTTTAGTTTAACGACGAATAAACTTCTTATAATATGCTAAAAATATAACTTTCTGAAAGTCTGGTTTATGGGTAATCCGTATTTTTGCGCCCGAAAAATAATAAAATGATAAATAGCGTTATGAATAGACTACAAGATTTTACCTTTTTCTCGCAGTTGATGGCTAACGCTAATATGGGATGGTGGAAAGCCAATTTATCAACTGCGAATTATGAATGTTCTGACTTTATAGTAGAGTTATTAGGTCTGGATCAGACCGGAATTATTAGTTTTGAAGATTTCAATAAACGTATTCTGAAGGAGGAGCAACGTCCTACGACTGTCCATTCTTTTGGCGTGCATCAAAGACCGGAAGCGGTATATTTACTTGATACGGTGAAAGGACCTGTTTGGGTACGTAGCAAGGTATGTTTTCAAGAAACGGATGAAAACGGAAACGAAATCATTTATGGTATATCCGAAGTGCAAGATGGTCCTGATATGGCATCTGCTTATCAAGCTTTGCAATACAGTGAGCGTCTCTTATCTAACATTTTCAAGTATTTGCCTATTGGTATCGAATTATACGATATGGATGGGGTATTGGTGGATTTGAACGATAAGGAATTGGAGATGTTTCATATAGAGAAGAAGGAAGATGTATTGGGTATCAATATTTTTGAGAACCCTATTTTTCCGAAAGAAATGAAAGAACGGCTGAAGAAAAATGAAGATGCCGACTTTACTTTCCGTTATGACTTCTCGAAGGTTGGTTCGTATTATCAGAATACCCAGAAACAGGGCACAATTGATTTAGTGACTAAAGTGACTACATTATATGATAGCGAACACCAACCGATAAACTATCTGTTGATTAATGCGGATAAGACAGAAACAACGGTAGCCTATAATAAGATTCAGGAGTTTGAGGAGTTTTTTGAACTGGTCGGTGATTATGCCAAGGTCGGTTATGCCCACTTCAATGTTTTGAGTGGACACGGCTATGCCCAAAAAAGCTGGTACAGAAATGTGGGTGAAGCGGATGAAACTCCGTTGTCCGACATCTTTGGCACATACCAGCATTTCCACCCCGATGACCGTGCCTTGTTGATTCGGTTTTTGGACGACGCACGAAAGGGGCTTACTACCAAACTTAGCAAAGAGATGCGTGTCCTTAGGGAGGATGGCACATACACATGGACGCATGTCAATCTGTTAGTAAAGAAATATGCCCCGCAAGACCGGATTATCGAAATTATCAGCATCAATTATGATATCACAGAACTGAAAAGGACAGAAGAAATGCTTGTCAAGGCACGTGATAAAGCTGAAGCATCCGATCGGTTAAAGTCTGCTTTCCTGGCTAATATGAGTCACGAAATCCGTACTCCTTTAAATGCTATTGTCGGCTTTTCAAGCCTGTTGACTAGTACGGAAAATGCAGCGGAAAAGGAACTATATAATTCTCTGATTGGACATAACAACAAACTATTATTAAATCTGATTAATGATGTAATTGATCTTTCTAAAATAGAATCCGGTTATCTGGAATTGCGTCCGGACTGGGTTAATCTTACCGAGCTTCTTGACGAGAGTGTAGCGGAGTATGCTCATCAAGTACCATCCGGCGTTGAACTTCTGACTAACTATCCGGCACATGATTCTCTGGTAGAACTGGATAGCCTGCGTATCAAACAGATCTTGAGTAATTTTCTTTCGAATGCCTTAAAGAACACTACCACCGGACATGTGGAAGTCTTCTATGAGGTAGACCACCAATCTGTCAGAATCGGTGTTAAAGATACCGGTCGGGGCATCCCGCAGAATATGCTTGAAAAGATATTCGAAAGGTTTGAGAAGTTGGATTCCTTTGCTCAAGGGGCCGGTTTGGGTTTATCTATCTGCAAACTAATCGTTGAGAAGATGAACGGGCGGGTATTAGTTGATTCCCAACTGGGGATCGGTACTACTTTTGTAATCGAACTGCCGTGTCGTTCTATGCTTGTTGAGTAAGTATATGTGAAGAATCTTAAAAGAAAAATCCCTTGATAACGACTGATTATCAAGGGATTAATTTTGTTTTTGTGATCCGCCTGGGGCTCGAACCCAGGACCCCAACATTAAAAGTGTTGTGCTCTACCTGCTGAGCTAGCGAATCGGTCCTTCAGTGCTTTCTTTCGAATGCGGGTGCAAAGGTAGAACATTTTTTTATAACTCCAAAAGAATTCAAACATTTTTCTTATCTTTGTGCCATTATCAACAATATATAATCATACATTATGGCTGCTGACGATAAAAAAATTATCTTCTCGATGGTGGGAGTGAGCAAGGCTTTCACCCCCAATAAGAATGTGCTGAAAGACATTTACCTGTCGTTTTTCTATGGAGCGAAAATCGGTATTATCGGTTTGAACGGTTCCGGTAAATCAACGTTATTGAAGATCATCGCCGGTTTGGAGAAATCCTATCAGGGAGAAGTGGTGTTCTCTCCGGGATATTCCGTGGGTTACTTGGCACAGGAACCTTATTTAGACAACACAAAGACAGTAAAAGAAGTAGTAATGGAAGGCGTGCAACCCATTGTTGACGCACTGACAGAATACGAAGAAATCAATCAGAAGTTCAGTTTGCCGGAGTACTACGAGGATCAGGATAAGATGGATGCTCTTTTTGCTCGTCAGGGCGAACTGCAAGATATCATTGATGCGACTGATGCATGGAATCTGGACAGCAAACTGGAGCGTGCGATGGATGCTCTCCGTTGTCCGCCTGAAGATCAGCCGGTAGAAAACCTGTCCGGAGGTGAACGTCGTCGGGTAGCTTTATGTCGTTTGTTGTTGCAGAAACCGGATGTGCTCTTGCTGGACGAACCTACCAACCATTTGGATGCAGAATCTATCGACTGGTTGGAACAACATCTTCAGCAATATGAAGGTACGGTTATTGCCGTGACGCACGACCGTTACTTCCTCGATCATGTTGCCGGATGGATTCTCGAACTAGACCGTGGTGAAGGTATTCCCTGGAAAGGTAACTACTCTTCCTGGCTGGAACAGAAGACAAAACGTATGGAAATGGAAGAAAAGACCGTCAGCAAACGTCGCAAAACACTGGAACGTGAGTTGGAATGGGTGCGCATGGCTCCCAAAGCCCGTCAGGCAAAGGGTAAGGCACGTCTTAACTCTTATGACAAGTTGCTGAATGAAGACGTGAAAGAGAAAGAAGAAAAACTTGAAATCTTCATTCCGAATGGTCCGCGTCTGGGTAATAAAGTCATTGAAGCGAAACAGGTGGCTAAAGCATACGGCGATAAACTGTTGTTTGACGATTTGAACTTTATGCTTCCTCCTAATGGTATTGTTGGTGTGATCGGTCCCAATGGTGCGGGAAAGACGACACTGTTCCGTCTGATTATGGGATTGGAGACAGTAGATAAAGGAGAATTTGAAGTAGGAGAGACTGTAAAGGTGGCGTATGTAGACCAGCAACACAGAGACATTGATCCGAATAAGAGTGTTTACCAGGTAATTTCCGGTGGTAATGAGCTGATCCGCATGGGAGGACGTGACATCAATGCACGTGCATACCTTTCTCGTTTCAATTTCTCCGGAGGCGATCAGGAAAAACTTTGCGGTGTACTGTCCGGTGGTGAAAGAAACCGTTTACACTTGGCGATGGCTTTGAAAGAAGAAGGCAATGTACTGTTGCTCGATGAGCCTACCAATGATATTGATGTAAACACACTGCGTGCTTTGGAAGAAGGTCTGGAAGATTTTGCCGGCTGTGCCGTAGTTATTTCGCATGACCGTTGGTTCCTCGACCGTATCTGTACACACATTCTGGCTTTTGAAGGAGACTCCAATGTATTCTACTTCGAAGGGTCTTATTCAGAATACGAAGAAAACAAAATGAAACGTTTGGGAAATGAAGAGCCGAAGCGTGTTCGTTATAGAAAGTTAATGACTGACTAGTGTAAAGTAATAGATTGAAGCATTTCTAATGCTTTCTGTTTCAAAATAAAAGGCTCTGCAAATATTGTAGAGCCTTTATCGTTTTATAACGTGGCGAAACGTTTATCTCTCTTAAAAAATTGTAGTGTAATCGTAATGTAGTTCTAAATATTATTAATTATATTTGTGCACAGTTTTTAAAAGCAAACAATTTATATTAACTAATCAACTACATTTATGTTAAAGAGAATGCGATCTTTCTTAGTGCTAGTAATGTTGTTTATTGCTGTCACGATGAGCGCGCAGGTTACAACAGCCACGATGAGTGGTAAAGTGACCGCACAAGATGAACCAATCATTGGAGCAACAGTCGTTGCGGTTCACGAACCATCAGGCACTCGTTATGGTACAGTGACTAACGTCAGTGGTCAATTTAATCTGCAGGGTATGCGTACCGGCGGCCCTTACAAAGTAGAAATTTCTTATGTTGGTTATCAAACAGCAATTTACAAGGGAATTAATCTTTTACTGGGAGAGAATTATGTTTTAAATGTTTCTTTAAAAGAGAGTTCAGAACTGTTGGACGAAGTAGTAGTGACTGCTTCTAAAGAGAGTAATATGAAGTCTGACAGAGCAGGTGCTATTATGAATGCCAATCGTGATATGATTAATAGTACTCCGACTATTTCTCGTAGTATTAGCGATATCATGCGTCTTTCTCCACAAGGTGCTGATGTTGGTAACGGTTTTGCAGTAGGTGGTGGTAACTATCGTCAGTCATTTGTAACAGTTGATGGTGCTGCTTTTAATAATACATTCGGATTAGGAGGTAATCTCCCGGCTAACGGATCTCCAATATCTTTGGATGCTTTGGAACAAGTTACAGTGGCTGTAACTCCGTTCGACGTTCGTCAGAGCGGTTTTACAGGGGGGGCAATTAATGCAGTAACCCGTTCAGGAGATAATCAATTCCGTGGAACTGCCTATATGTATTTTAATAATGAGAATCTAAAAGGCAGCAAGGTTGATGATTATGAACTTTTACGCTCCAAAGCTCAATATTATACTTATGGTGCAAGCTTTGGTGGTCCGATTATAAAAGATAAGTTGTTCTTTTTTGTGAATGGAGAATATGAAGACAATGTAACTGCGGGATCAAGTTATCGTCCTCGTACTGCACTTGGAGAAAGCTATAGCGGTGGTAATGTACATCGCCCTCTTCAAAGTGATATGGATGACATACGCAGTTTCTTATTAAAAAAATACGATTTTGATCCAGGAAAGTATAATGGCTATTCAACGGATACTCCTGCTTATCGTATTATGGCACGTGTTGATTGGAATGCCAATCAAGATAATAAGGTTAGTTTCCGCTTTACCAGAACGCATACTAAAGATTCTAACTTCCCTACTAGTTCAACCAATCCATTGTATTCATCAGATCTTTATCCAGGAGGTAAATCTAATGAAGTTATAGATGGTAAGCCTGTTGGTGACATTGCCAAAGGACAGGGACGTACTTCTAAATATGCCTTGAGTTTCTCGAATTCCAACTACTATCAAGTGCGTGACTTTACTTCTGTTGCAGGTGAATGGAACTCGCGTATGGCTCAAGGAGCAATGAATAATATGTTGCGTTTTGCATATTCCTATCAAGATGAGCCTCGTTCATTTGATGGTCCTCTTTTCCCGACAGTTGATATTTTACAAGATGGTGCCGTATATGCTAATTTTGGCGCAGACCTTTTCACAGCAGGTAATCTGCGTCAGACAAAAGTATTCACTATTACAGATGAGTTCAACTGGAATGTAGGTATTAATAAGTTTATGGCTGGTTTCCAATATGAGCATACGAAAGCTATTAATGGTTATATGTTAGGAGGTGCTGGCTACTATGTCTATTCAACTTGGGATGATTTTGTAAATGATAGAACTCCGCAGGCTTTTGCTATAACTCACTCAAATTCACCTGATATGTCTCAATTCCTTGCAGAATTGAAATTTCAACAATATTCTTTGTATTTGCAAGATGAGATCTCTATTTCAGAAAACTTTAAAGTAACAGGTGGACTTCGTTTTGAATTGCCGACTTATCCTTCTTTAAAGAATAATTATAATGAAGAGTTTGCCAAATTAGATTTTGGTGGTCAGCATTATTCTACAGATCAACTTCCGGGTGCGAAAGTATCTGTGTCGCCGCGTGTTGGTTTTAATTGGGATATAACAGGAGACCGTAAGTATGTACTTCGTGGTGGTACAGGTCTATTTGTTGGACGTATGCCTTTCGTATGGCTGATTTCTGCTGTAGGAAATTCAGGAGTGGGACAAACTACTTATTATTATACAGATGCTGCTACTGCTCAATACAAACCGAGTTTCCATGCAAACCGTGATGAGATACTGAAAGATCTCTATGGTGGCCAGACACATTCAAAAGTAGAGCTTCCTAAAGACCCTACCATTATTGATAAAGATTTGAAGATGCCTTCTACTTGGAAGACTTCATTAGCCCTTGATATGAGATTGCCGGGTGATATTAATTTTACATTAGAAGGAATTTATAGCCGTGATTATAATCCTGTTGTGATAACTAATCGTGGTTATGAGGTGCAAGATGCAAAATTAACTCTTTCTCCAAATGACGTTCGTGATACATATAAGATATATAATAAAGGTCAGAATGTTTATCTTTTAGAGAATTGGAAAAAAGGTGCATATTACTATTCAATTTCAGCTCAATTGCGTAAGAACTTTGATTTTGGTTTAGATTTATCATTTGCTTATACGCATTCAAAATCTCGTTCATATAGCGATGGTATTGGTGATCAGGTAACTTCTGCCTATAAAACTAATACTTATTCAGTAAATGGTATTAATGAACACGAATTGGGTTATGGCACTTATGTAGCTCCTGACCGTATCTTGGCTACAGTTGGTTATAAGAAAGAATATGGTAAGCATTTTGCAACCAGTGTTTCTTTATTGTATGAAGGAATGCAGATGGGATATGCCGGAACATGGGGATATAGCCGTTACTCATATACTTTCTCTGGTAATGTTGTTGGTGATGCGGGTGCAAATAGCTTATTGTATATTCCTGCAACACGTGAAGAATTGGATAACTGGAAGTTTAGTGATGCTGCTTCTTATCCTGCTACACAACAAAGAGATGATTTCTGGAATTATATTAACCAAGATAAATATCTGAAGAATCGCAAAGGTAAATATGCTGAAAGAGGTGGAGCTGTTATGCCATGGCATCATCAGGTTGACTTTAAATTGAATCAAGACTTCTATTTAAACGTTGGTGGTAAGCGTAACTTGTTGCAAGTAGGAGTTGATATCAAAAATCTTCCTAACTTGTTAAATAACAGTTGGGGACTTTATAAGCAAGTAATCAATTCTAGCTTGTTGCAATATAAAAATGGAGAATTCACTATGAATAAGAATGCTGGTGAGACGCTGACAAGCACTTATCGTGATTTCCAAAGCTTTAAATCTACTTATTCAGTACAGTTTAGTGTACGTTATATCTTCAATTAATAGTAGTTTAATATCATAATAAAAGAATGCCGGGCAATTTTTAAATTGTTCGGCTTTCTTTTATATTATAAGAATAATATTCAATTAAAGATTTACTTTAAAGAATAATCCCTTATATAGACCTTATTCATTATAATGAGGAAACTAATATAAGGGATTTCTTATCTTCTTTTATAACTTCACCCTCATCACCACCGGATTATGATCGCTATAAATAAGATCCGGCGAGAAGTAATCCGTACTATTCAGTTCCGGTGAATGGAGAATATAGTCGATTCTTAACAGATGCTTGAAGAACTTGAAAGTATACATATACCCATGACCACTCGTCTGAAAACCATCCTGCAACTTATCACCTTTTACAGTGTGATAAACATACGAAGACGGCAGAGAGTTAAAGTCACCGCAGATGATAGTAGGATAGGGAGAGGCAGCTATCAGTTGCTTTAGAGTATTAGCTTGTACGGCACGTTTCCGGAAATTCTCATGTAATCCGTCAATCAATTCCAAAGCAGCACGTTCCACCCTTTGAGAATCATCCGTGCGGAGTCCCTTTTCCAGTTTGCGCTTGTTCTGGCTCACTTCCGTTGTTTGGAGATGATTGTTGAACAGGCGGATGATACGGCCATTAATCTCAATATCACACCAGAGACTGCAATTTTTCGAATCAGGATAGACGATAAGATTCTCCTCCTTGATGGGGTAGCGGCTGAAAACAGCCAGCTGCAACAAATTTTTTCCTTCGGGAGAAATAGGGATATAATAATACGGCCAATCAGAAAGAACCGCAGCTATACTGTCTACACCAAACTCATCATTAATGCCAAACTCCTGAAAACAGAGAATATCTGCTTGCAGATTTCTCATGTAAGAGGCTATCTCTTTGCATGAATAACCGGTATGCTCATGATTAAAAGCGTCAACATTGTAAGTAGCAACAGTTAAAATACCAGGAGTATACGCGTTCATTTTGACCATTGGAGCCGAAGCCGGGCTGAAAAAAGGAGATTGAATCACACAACTAATATAGCTCCAGTTACTAAATATAGCAATCAGAGGGATGAAAACCCAACACCGCCAACGGATCGTCCAGTAGATGACAGAAGCAAGATTAGCCAATAAAAGTATCGGCAGTATCAAACCGATGAAAGGCATAAATTTGAAACTATCCGGTGCGGCATTACCTACGAAGGCGCCCGCAATGGTAACTCCTGCCAAAATACTGGTCAGCACGATGGATATGTAATAAAACAGTCTGTAAAAGGCTTTCATCTAATCTAAATTATTGGGTGATTATATCACTATTAAAGCGTTTACTATATAATATGTACTCTACAATATATGCCCTTTTACGGAGGCGACAACCATTTATGAATCATAGCTTTCAGCTTATCATCCGCTATTGGTTTAGCTATAAAATCATTGCATCCTACCTCTTTCGCCGCTTTCCGGTCCTGCTCATAGGCAAAGGCACTTTGAGCAATGATAGGAACAGTGGCAGACAGCTCCCGAATGATTTTCGTTGCCTCCAATCCATCCAAATTCGGCATTTTAATATCCATCAGGATAAGATCGGGTTTCACCTCATCGAACATCGTGACAACCTCCATTCCGTCATGCGCACGAATAATCCGGTGCTCCTTACCTAAGATAGCCTCCAATAAATCAAAGTTACTGTCCGTATCCTCGGCAACCAAAATACAAGCATGCCGTGTATTTACAGCACTGCTCATACCTCCGCTCGTCTCATCATCATTCTTTTTCTCCGAATCTACACTCACGGATTCTGCAACCGTATACGGCAAAGTAAATGTAAACGTCGTTCCCTTACCAAATTCGGAGCTGACGGAAATCTTGCCCCCGAGACGTTCAACGATAGACTTACAGATAGATAATCCCAACCCAGTGCCCTGTGCATGATTGTTCAGCTTGGCAAAACGTTCGAACACACGACCCACTTTCTCCGGCTCAATTCCTGTTCCGGTATCCGTTACGTGGAAAACAATCTGGTTATCCACCAGCTTATAACCATAACTGATACTTCCTTCTTTCGTAAACTTAACAGCATTCCCAATCAGATTCGAAATCACCTGGAACACCCGATTCTTGTCCGTCTCAATCATCAGACTCTCGTCCGAAGGCTCATAGACAAGACTCACTCCCTGCGGCGTACGGAATATATGAGCATCGTACACTTCCCGGCAGAGATTATGGAGACTAGCCGGACCGAAGGAAAACTCGATGGTTCCCGATTCAATCTTCGAGAGATCGAGAATCTCGTTGATAAGTTGCAAAAGACGCTCGTTGTTCGCGTTTACGATGTTGTAGTACGTCTTTCGTTCTTCCGCATCATCACTTTCGGCAATGAGATGCGAGAACCCCACAATAGCATTCAGCGGAGTACGTATCTCATGACTCATATTGGCAAGGAAAGCCGATTTCAAACTATCAGACATTTCCGCTTTTTCCTTCGAAGACAGTAGCTCCCTCTTCATCATTTCCAGTTCCGTGACATCCCATTCGATGCTGACGATGATAGGCGAAGACAATTCATCCCCATCCACCCGTATCTTCCGCTTGTCAAGGATAATCAGGTTTCCGTTCCGGTCCTTTCCTTCCACCGTCCAGTGCATACCTTTTCCGCTGGTGGCCACTTGAATATCCTCCTGTCTCTTCTTCTCTGCCACGATAGGCGGGTAGAAATCGAAGTCATTCTTACCGACAGGATCGTTCTTGTAAAGATCGCGGTTATAAGCCTCCCGGTTCCGGTAAATGTACCGGAAATCATTATTGATCTCCTTCACAACAATCCCCGCGGGGAGATTATTGATCGTCGTATCCATGATTTGATTCAGCCGTTTGATTTGGGCTTCATACCGAATCCGTTCGGAAATATCATGGGCAAACGACCAGTAACTTTCTTCACCGGAATCATTGGTGACGTTGTACATCGTACCTTCGTAAGCCAATATATCTCTATTGATTTTCGACGGATGGTGAGCCACAAAGTTACTGCTGCCACCGTGTATGACATCTTTGCAACGTTCGTTCCAAGCCTCTTGCGTAGGCATATCTGCGGCAACATTGTAAATCTTTAATTGACTGATGTCTTCGTTTTCTGAAATACCATGATTGTACAGGAAACGACGGTTAGCGAAGATAATCGTGCCATCGGGTCTGGCGGCAAAGATACTTTCTTTGGCATTGTTGATGGCATGAGTCAGTGTGTTGATGTCATTTCTGCGATGCTGTATATCCGTGATGTTCTGAATATACCCTTCGATGTTGAAACTATCGTCGGGGCGCTCTTCACGCAAATAAGTCTGGATACGCATATAGAAGATTTCTCCGTTCAGGCGAACGCGATAACTGATGCTCTCCATGTTGAGCTCTTTCTCGTTCACGTGGCACCATTCAATAAAACTCTGACGATCTTCTTCTACAATCAGTTCCACATATTTCTCAATGGCAAGGTTCTGCACACTTTCCTCACACAAAACGCCTGTATAACCCAAATAATGGAAAATATTCTGATTTGTATTGTATGCCCATTGTCCTATCTGGGCAATCTTCTGGATAGCCCTTAGAGTAAGATTCGCCTGCTCCAACCGACGCTTTACGTTACTTCTCTGCGTGATGTCACGATATTGGCAAAGCACCATGCCGTCATACGGAAACATGAGGCATTTGAAGTAGAAAATTTCGTCTTTCAGCACCAACTTGAAGTTCTTGCTGATGCTTCGTTGCTCTTCGAGCACAGTCTGAAAGATGGGCATCACCCTCTCTTTTGTATATTCCGA
>ULNF01021524.1_pt1 | contig 15150 bp, 20 predicted proteins | sample 1951851 | NCBI WGS metagenome assembly ULNF01 (sample SAMEA4835570, study PRJEB28245) | human gut metagenome | biome: gut microbiome; material: fecal sample | place: Denmark | collected 2008 | reverse complement strand
GCCCTGCGGGGCCACCTCCCTCCCAGAGGGAGGCAAGGGGCTGAAGAGAAATGGAGCATTCGTATGAGAATCGTGGTCGTCGGCCTCGGCAAGGTTGGCCGTGCCCTGACCGCCCAGCTTACGGCGGAAAATAACGACATCGTCGTCATCGACCAAAACCCTGACCTGATCGAGGACATTGTCAATATCTATGACGTGCGCGGTCTGGTCGGCAACGGCGGCTGCTATGACGTGCAGAAGGAGGCGTTTGAGGACGGCGCAGACCTGCTGATCGCCACAACGTCCAGTGATGAGAGCAACATCCTGGCCTGCCTCGTCGCCAAAAAGCTGGGCACGCAGCACACGATTGCACGTATCCGCAACCCGGAGTATGAGAAGCAGCTGCGCTTTATGCGCGATGACCTTGGTCTGTCGATGTTCGTCAACCCGGAAAAAGCTACGGCGCGTGAGATCGCCCGCGTACTGCGTTTCCCGTCTGCCATCAAGCGTGAGCAGTTCTGCCGCCAGCGGTTTGAGCTGATCGAGTACCGCCTGGCCGACGACAACCCGCTGGTGGGCTTGCAGCTGTCGGACCTGTATCGCAACATCCGGGTCAAAATTCTGATCTGCGCCGTCGCCCGCGGCAGCGAGACGATCATCCCCACGGGTATGTTTACGCTGCGGGCCGGGGACAAGATCTACCTGACGGCCTCGGCCCGGGATCTGGAATCCTTCTTCCGCAAGCTGAACCTGTTCAAGGCCAAGGCCAGCAACGTCATGATCGTCGGTGCAAGCCGGATGACCTACTATCTGGTCAAGGAACTGCAGGACATCCAGAAGCGGGTGACCGTCATCGACAGCGATGCGGCCCGCTGCCAGGAGATGAGTGAGAAGTTCCCCGGCGTGCTGGTCATCCACGGCGACGGTGCGGATGCCGAGCTGCTGAGCGAGGAGCGCATCACCGATATGGACGCCTTTGTGGCGCTGACCGGCCTGGACGAAACAAACATCATTCTGGCGATGTACGCCTCCCAGATGAACTCCTGCAAGGTCGTGGCCAAGATCAACCGCGAGTCCTTCGCCGAACTGGCCGCTGCCAAGGGGATGGTGGACAGCGTCGTCTCCACGGCGTCGGTCACGTCGGAGTCCATTGCCATGTACGTCCGCGCCATGCAGAACAGCTTTGAGTCGGAAAACATCAAGACGCTGCACCGTCTGGTGGGCGGGCGCGTGGAGGCGCTGGAATTCAACGTTGCGCCGGGTTTGCCGTTCATCGGCGTACCGCTGAAGGATCTGACCCTGCGCAAGGGGCTGCTGGTGGCGGGCATCGTGCGCCGCAACGGCCAGACGGTCATCCCGTCCGGCAACGATGCCCTGCAGGAGGGCGACGATGTCGTCATCGTCACCACCGACACAACGCTGCACTCGCTGCGCGACATTGTAAAGTGAGGGCGCGTCCATGAACTATAAAATGGTAGGGTTTGTGCTGGGGCGCATCTTCCTGATCGAAGCAGCCCTCATGCTCTTTCCCATGGGCTGCGCCGCCATCTACGGCGAGTGGAGCGTTGTGCTTTCCTTCCTGTGGCCGGCACTGATCGTGCTGGCGCTGGGCCTGATAACCAGCCTGCGCACCCCCCAAAACACGAAAATCTACGCCCGCGACGGCCTGGCCATCGTGGCGCTTGTCTGGGTGCTGATGTCGGTTTTCGGCGCAATGCCGTTTGTCATCTCCGGCGAGATACCGTCCTTTGTCGATGCTTTTTTTGAGACGGTCTCGGGCTTTACGACGACAGGCTCGACAATTCTGACCGACGTCGAGGCGCTGAGCCACGGCACGCTGTTCTGGCGCAGCTTTTCCCACTGGATCGGCGGCATGGGCGTGCTGGTCTTTGCCATGGCCGTGCTGCCCATGACCGATGGCCGTGCCATGCACCTGATGCGCGCCGAGGTCCCCGGCCCGACCTGCGGAAAAATTTCCAGCAAGCTGAGCGACAGCGCAAAGATTTTGTATGCCATTTATCTGGTCATGACCGTCATCGAGACGATTCTGCTCTGCGCGGGCGGTATGCCGCTGTTTGACGCGCTCATTCATGCGTTCGGCACGGCGGGCACGGGCGGCTTCAGCAACAAGGCGCTGAGCGTCGGCGCGTACAACAGCCCGTATTTTGAGATCGTCATCGGCGTGTTCATGCTGCTGTTCGGCATTAACTTTAACCTGTATTATTTCCTGCTGCTGCGTCATTTCCGTGAGGCGTTCGCCTCCGAGGAGATGCACGTCTACTTAGGCATCGTCGCGTTCTCGACGCTGACGATCACGGCGAACATCGCGAGTATGTACGACAGTGTCGGCACGGCGCTGCGCACGGCGTTCTTCCAGGTGTCGTCCATCGTCACGACCACCGGCTACGCCACGGCGGACTTCAACCTCTGGCCGACCTACTCCCGCATCGTGATCGTGATCCTGACGTTTGTGGGCGCATGCGCGGGCTCGACGGCGGGCGGCTTGAAAGTATCGCGCGTCATCATCCTTTTCAAGGCGGCACGGCAGGACCTGAACAAGATGCTGCACAGCCATGCCGTGACGACGGTCCGCTTTGAGGGCAAACCGCTGGACGAAAAGACGCTGCGCGGTGTGCACAACTATTTCAACATTTATATGCTGCTGCTGACGCTGTCGGTGCTGCTGCTCTCGCTGGACGGGTTCGATCTGGTGACGACGTTTACATCCGTCGCGACCTGCCTGAACAACGTCGGTCCCGGCCTTGAGATGGTCGGCCCGATGGGCAGCTTTGCGGATTTCTCCGCTCCGGCCAAGCTGCTGCTGGCCTTTGACATGCTGGCGGGCCGTCTGGAGCTCTACCCGATGCTGGCCCTTTTTGCCCCGCGCCTCTGGCGCAAGCGCATCAATGTGATGCACGAGGCGAGAACGAAATAAGTACGAGAGTTTTATTCCTTTTCTTGCAAGAAAAGGAACCGAAAAGAACTCCAAACAAATAAAGAAAAATGCGGGAGACTGCCGGTAAAAGGGCAGTTTCCCGCGTTTTGTTACTTACTCTACGAATAGCGAATCGTCCCCATACCGCCCAATATGGGACGGGTCTTTCTCGGAATAATACAAATTGCCCAGCACTTCTTCCGGGGCGTTGTCGGCCAGGTAGCGCGCGTGCAGCTCGGTGGCAAAATGGGTGCCCTGCAAAATTTGCAGTGTGTCCGTGTAGCTGGTTCCGTCGATCTCATATTTGACCGTGATGAGGTAGACGTAATCGGTGTTGTCCCCATTGACAGAGTAGGAGGTGTGCTCCTTCGCTTTCATGTCGGTAATGCGATAGGCGTCCGGCAAAATCACGCTGGTGTAGGTGTGCTTGCGGTAAATGTCCACCCCCAGCACAATAAGGATGGAAAACAGTATGCCGATCCCGCAGACGGCCAGCGCCGCCAGCAGCGCCTGCTTGTCAGATTTGGTAATTTTCAGCTTCATGCGGCGGGCCTCCCACAGTGTTTTCTCTATTATACCATACACCGCTGCTTATGTCTATTTCCCGCCGTGCCCGCATACCCTGTACCAAACCACAACAGAGGAGGGGCTTGCCATGCGGCGGGATGCAGACAGAGAGGAACGAAACGCAAGATTGCTGGCGGGCGTGGTGCTGGCGGCTATGCTGGTGCTGCTGTCCGGCATCATCCATCTGCTGTACCACCAGGAGTACGCCGAGACCGACACCCCCAACGACTGCTTTGCGGTGTCGGCGGCGACGGGGGAGACGGCGCTGCCCAAAATCGTCTGCCTGACCTTTGACGACGGCCCCAGCAAAAACACCCGGCCAATTCTGGAAATTCTCGATAAGGAGCAGGTCCCGGCCACCTTCTTTGTCTGCGCGCAGGACGCCAACGAAAAATATCTGCCCCTTGTGGCGGACATTGCGGCGGCGGGGCATCAGATCGCGCTGCACAGCGCAACGCATCAATACTCCAAAATTTATGCGAGCACCGACGCATTCTGGCAGGACATCAGAACGCTGCGCCAGGCGTTGGAGCCGTATGTGGATGTGGCGGCCATCGACTGGCTGCGTTTCCCCGGCGGCAGCACAAACACAGTCAGCCACCGCTACGGCGGAAACGGCATCATGAAGGCCCTGAAGGCCCAGGCCGAGGACAAGGGCTACCACTGGATCGACTGGAACGTCTGCGCCGAGGACGCCACCGCTAGCCACCCGGATGCCGCGCAGATTTTGCGCAACATTCGCCGTGATGCCGATGGTCAGGACACCTGTGTCGTCCTGCTGCATGATACAAAAGCAACAGGTCAGACCGTCAAGGCCCTGCCCGATATGATCGCCTATTTCCGGGAGCAGGGCTACAATTTTTGTACGGTTGCACAGATGGATGCCTTGCAATGTGAAACAAAATAGGGTATAAGGCATCGGCGATTCTGTGTAAGTCTACGGGAATCTATATATGACGTTGTTACGAATAAAAGCAGACATCTTGGCTTTGCCGGAAATACCACAAAACTCCGTAAATCTACGCAATTTTACAAAAATTGGTGTAGTAATGGTGTAGTAAATCAGCCAACATGCAGGACGGAGCTGCTGCCGGTTGGTGTAAACTCGACTAGACGAACCATCTGCTGTACAGCAGTGTTTGCGTTTGCGTGGGTATACACATTCAGCGTGATGGCAACATTGGAATGCCCCATGAGGTATTGCAGCGATTTAATGTCGATGCTTCGGTTTGCCATGTTGGTGCAGAAAGTATGGCGGAAGGTGTGGGGCGAGATGCGCGGCAGGGGAGTATCGGGGTGCAGCCGATTGTACTTCTTGACGGCAGACATTAAGGACAGATTGAAATTTCGTCTGGCGCGAATCGTGCCTTCTCTGGATACTTGTAGAAAATCACAGTAACCGTCAATCATAATTTTGACTTTACGGCTTTTGGCTTCTTCGACCAAGCGTTGAAAGCTGTGATATACACTGTCGCTCATGTAAATGTCGCGGATGCTGTGCCAGCTTTTGGGTTTGGTTACATGAAAAGTACGGTCGCGGGCAAGCGTAAGCTGATGGTTGACGTGAATGATGCAGTTCTGCATATCCAAGTCGTGAACTGTAAGGCCGATAAACTCGCTGATGCGGAGCCCGGTGCCAAGCAAGATATTGTAGGCATCGTATTGTTTACAGAAAATTGGGTCATTCCTTATAAAGGAAAGAAACGAGATTTGCTGTTCTTCTGTGAGTGCTACGGCACCGAACTTATCGTCTGCGGCATATTCTTTGGCGCTTATCTTAAAGGGATTCTTACGGATAAGGTCATCCTCACAGGCCTGATCGAAAGCAAAACTTACGACGCTCAGATACCGACCGATTGTACTGGATTTCTTCCCATCACGGTATAACTGAATGATCCAATTCTTGGCATCTGATTTCTTAATGGATTTTACAGGGTGATAAAAGATATCGTACCCTTGCAGAATTTTAAAGACGTTTTGATAGTTTTCTATCGTGGTTTCGCACAGACCGACTTTTAGGCTGAGCGTCTGCTCAATCAATTTGATAGCAGAAATGCTGCCCGCATCATAATCAATACCGTCGAAAGAATCTCGCTGAATAAGAGCTTCCCGCTCACGCAGCTCTTTCAAATCGTTGGAATAAATGGTTTTCTGCTTGCCGCGAATATCAGAATAGCGGTACATATAAATACCGTCTTTGCGTTGACTCTCTCCTGTTTTTAGAATGCGACCTTTAGAATCTTTTCTTTTGGTCATCAAAACTCTCCTGCGGTAACAGGAAAGAGCCCGGATATGACGTATATATTGTATCATATTGACCGCCTTTCTTATTGAAGAAAATGTGAACGAATGAAAAGTTGCCTTTTCTGCGATGTGTGGTATAATATAAGTAGATGAAAATCGGAGGAGATTGGGTTTATGTATTTTGCGCCGTTTATTGTAAGAGCAGAACATGAACGGAAAGTCCCAGTTGTCATAGAGAGGGCAACAGCAGAGGACTTGAAAGCTACCGCCAAAGTACCGAAATGGCAGACGGACTGGACTTCGGAATATCTTGCCGATGAAAAAATTGAAAAGTATTCTTTGAAAACGAAAGAGGGAAACTTGATTGCGCTCGGCGCGTATCGGGTAATGGGGCGCAAGGCGTATGTGTATATCCTGTATCTGGAAAGTGCGCCCGCCAGCAACCCGACACTGACTGCCAAGCGGGAATACTATGGCATTGGCGAAGTGATGATTGCTTTTGGCATCAAGTTTTCGATTGACAGCGGCTGCCGCGGCGATGTTTTGTTTGAAGCCAAGACACCGGAACTTGCCAGGCACTACGAAAAAGACTTCCACGCCCGCCCGGTGGCAACGCTGAACAGCGGCGGCCCGCAGCGCTATATGCTGGCCGATGAAGATGCATGGAATCTCTTTGAAAAATTTCTTGCAGAGGAGGAACCGTAATGGAAAAGATGCTGGACGAACGTTATAAAATTGATGAACTGGCCGATGCAGCGGGTGGCTATTTTGCCATGCCATCGGCAGATGAACTTGCCTACACAGAACTCTTGTTTGATGTCTGCGATCAGTTTGGAATCCATTACTATGCCGCAGATAAGAAAGCGCGCGCGTTTGTTGAGGAAGTGACACGCGTAACATGGGCAAAGCAGCAGGAAGAAAAGACAGGAGTGGAGCAAAGCATCCGCCCTGCATTTACCGCGTAAAAGAGAATATGTATATGCCAGCCGGAAGTGATTTTCTTCCGGCTGGTTTCTTTTTAGAGGCGTATTAAAGGGAATAAGTCTGTTCAATATATCTATCGAAATCTTTGCGCTTGATAAGACGTTTACTGCCAACCCATAGAACAAACGGGCAACGTTCATCATTAGAAATTTCGCGCAGCTTATTGATGCCGATGCCAGAGTAAGCGGCAGCTTCTTCGAGGGTTAGGTTGGATTTTTCCCAGATGGGAACTTCTTTCATAGACGGTCTCCTTATAGGCGTGTGGGGCGTATTATTTGATTAAATGGTCAAAAAGAGTAAGAATATCATTGCACGCAATGGAGGTGTACCCCCACAAAACGGAACTGAGAATTTCGAGTGCTTTCTTGCGGCGACCATAGTAAATTCGCAAAGAAAGCGAAATGCCTTTCTGTTCAAGTGCATGTAAAATTTCATTGGTGTTCTTAAAACGCTGCGGGGAAAGATAGGAATAGTAAAGAATCAAATAATAAAATTCCCCCTTTTTGTGTCTCTCCCGTATCAAATTTACAGAGGAATCAATGAGCTGCAGCATCTTTTTACTGCGTGCTATGGACTGGGCGTCGCCCTCAAGACGCGGATTGGAAATATCTAAATCGGTGATTTGGATTCCGTTGGCAGCGCCATATTCTGCGCGAAATTCTGCTTGGAGATTTTGTTCCGAGACTTCTACGTTCCATAAAACGTCACGGTAGTTCTGCATGAGTTTTGCGGTGTCATGAATATATTTTGAATCCTTTGTACTTTGTGCGGCTAATGTCATAGGCAACACTCCTTTATTATTAGAATTTTGATGCTAAAAGCTCTCTGGCCGTGTTTTTCGTTGCGGCTGCATTGGCTTTCCGCATATCCTTGCCAGAAAAGAGAATCGGTGCACAGTGTTCGAGGATGCGCCCATAAATGCGTGAATGCTCTAAATCGGGTGGGTTCTTCATCTGTTCCAATGTCAGATTGGTTGTGACAATCAGGGGCTTGCAGCTGCGGTACTCGTCTGTGGCTACATAGGTCTGTGCGATACGGTGCAGCCGAATACGGCGCGGAATTTCCGACTTGATGGCATTCGTGTCGCTGCATCCGGATAAGTAGAATGCAAAGCGCTCGGGTTCTTGCTGCAATAACAGTCGTTTTGCGCGAACACCGAGCCGATAGCCGCGAAGGTGATGACTGGAAAAGAGGCGCAGGAGTTTGTCGTGCGTCAAGGACGTGACGACTTTTTTACGGTAACTTTCACTCGCCGTAAGGCGGGTAGAACAGCCGCAAGGAACCTCGCCGAAGATGGCTGTGAGCGACAACAGCTCATAATTGAGGTTGTTATGGGACGGTAAAGCTGGAGACTGTGAAGAAATAGGAATCACCTCGTTTTCCTACCGTAAGCACATTATCCACGGTGCAGCTTTTCCGTTTGGAATGTCTAAAAGGTGATTGCGACGCGGATAAGCCGCCAAAATGTGCAAGTAGAGATTTCTGGAAGATTTTTCGGACGAAATGGAGGTCAATTTTTTACGGAGGTGGCCGGATTTTTCATATCCAGCCATGCAGAAAATTTCTCTTTTTGCATGACGGAAATGATGGTGCAAGACGAATCCGCAAACCGTGTTGTCTGAAACTGGTCGCACAAAGCACCGGTATCATCGGTCATGCAGTACAGCGCGATAATGTCCAGAACCTCTTTCATTTCAAGGTTGTCATAATCACGCACGGCTTTGATGGGTAGGCAGTGGTCATAGACGTGTTCGATGCAGACGGTGCATTCGCGGAAGTGGGGAAGATTTTGCTGTTCGGCATACTGCTTTAGTGCCGCATGAAGTGATGACTGCAAAAATTTGAAGCCCTCGGTGTGGGTCTTTTTGGGCAGCAACGCGGGCAGTCTGACGGACAGAATACCGTCTGTTACATCAATGCGGATGCCCTGCATTTCAGCAGCTTGCAGATAATAGTCCTGCGGCATACCACCGTAAATAGTAAACAGAAAACTGCGGAGTTGGGCGGTGCTGCGCTCACTGAGTAAAGCGGTACGTTTGGCTGCGTCAAGAAATTGAACAGGATCTGCGCCGGGTAGCAGATATTCCAGTTCGTGCAGCTTTTTATCAATGTCGATAAGATAACGCTGCTCCAAACGAAGGCGAGTTAAAAGAGCATCTGGATTCAATAAATTACCTCCTCAGTTTGCGTATAAGCGCGTATTATAGACGCAATATTATCTATTCGGATAAAAGTAGTACGCATAATGTGCATATTAGGACGTATTACCATCTTATTACGCTGGTGTAAAAGGCTGAACAAACAAAAATGCCGCACCAAAATCAGGTGCGGCATAGGGAAAAATACCCTTGCAACAGAACTTTTATGTGCATATTAAGTGTAGCATAGTGGGCTGTGAAAAAACTAGGGCTTTTTCTCTGCAAATATTGTGCGTGATTTTTGTAGATTTGTTGACGTCGGTAAGGGTAAAAACTTACATGCACTGTTGCTCTTCCATAGAAATTTGTTTTGGCAGTTCCAGCATATTGCTCTTTCTGCTATAGAGCAGTGGCCATTTAAGTGCGGTGTTGCTGCCGCTTTTTCGATTATTATATTGGAGCAGCATCGCTTCGGCATACCCGATAGAACCGGCTTTGCGCTCTCTGGCGGTGCGGCTGATTTCTCTGGCCGAACAACGACCGACTTTTTCTTTGAAGGTATCGTCCTTTAATTCGTCGCCGAATGCGCAAATCAGCCGGGTGATACCCCGCAGGATACCGGAGGATAGGGAATCGGGTTCACCCTCCCATGTAATAACACAAAGACGCAATACGCGCTGCAATACATCATAGCCATATTTATTGTAAATATCCTCCAGGGTCGCAATACAGCACACAGCGCCGGGGCGTGAATTACTGGAAATACGCAAATCGAATGATTCTACCAGTGCTTTAATGATAAGCTGTTTGTCGTTTCCGGCTTCGACGTTTGCCATAAAAATTTCATAAGGAAGTAGTTTCTTTACGTATTTTTGCTGGTTTGCAAAGACATCTGCTTCCTGCTGATATTCCAAATCATCATAAACCATGCACCAGACGGGGGTATCGCGAGAACCTGAAACCTCTGCAACAATCTCAATAGTATGCTGCCCATTGATAACATAGTTGATTCCATTGCGTCGACTGACTTTAACCGGGTTGATTTGGTATAGATCAAAGTGATCAGCGGTACGCTTTATATGCAGCTGTGACAAATTGCGTTGGTATTCCTGATTTGAGACTAAGTTTTTGATGGGTATTTGTTCGAAGTGAACATTGGGAACATACTGTTCAAACCCCATTGCTTTCGACCTCCAATAAAGAGTTTAATGTATCTGCAGCGCTTATCAAATGACGTAATTCGTTACGCAGTTGTTTTCGCCCGGCTTCTGTAATTAGGGAGAAATCTACCGTAAAATTGGTGCGCTGCAATGACTGTATCCACGATGGAATCGTTAAGGCTAAACTGTTGATTCCCGCGTCAGGGTCGAACGTCGGCATATCCTTTACACTGGGTCCGGAAATCAGAGGCTCGGCCTGGCTTTGCGACAATCGCTGAAGAGTGCTATTTCCCGGATAAGAAGAGCCTTTTTTTGAAACAGCGTACCCACATACAACATCAACAGGTACTTTTACTGTACCGGAAAGGATTTGCTCGGCTTTTTGGGGATCTTCTTGAAAAATGGTGTCGATGCCGTTTGCGTATACGGCATACCGGGTAACAGTGGCGGGATTTAAATGATATTGGCGTCCAAGACGTTCTTTGATATGTACCAGCCGCGTTTCGGGTTGGTTCTTTGCTCTGGAAAGTTCACGGTGACGGCGCTCTTTGCATTGATTGGTTCCGGCGGCGCGGTGTGGGGCAATGACTTTTTCTGCATTGTACAGTTTCCCAATCAGATAGCGGCGCATATCGGAAGGCAGGATACGCTCAGACAATTCGCGCTCGCAGATTTGTGCCACGATTTCGATTTCGGATAAAAAATTCGTTTTATAGACATCAAAAGAAATTTTATGGCGACGGCATATTTCAACGCGCTCAAAATCGGATATAATATAACTATGCCAACATTGGACAGGCTTCTGGCTGCCATTGGTTAAAATATCTGTTTCCAAAGCGGTATATTCTGCGGTGCTTAGTGGCAGAACCAACAGCCGCAGTGCCGGATTGATTTTAAGTTTCTCGGTGCATTCGCTCATAGCACGGTACTCCTTCCGACAGTATTACTCAAATTAAATCGAATGAGATTCTCGACCGGAATATATTCCCCGGTCATGCGGAATTGCTCTGACGTATTCCAACCGGGGCAAACGCTGCATAACTGTTGAATAAGGGGCTTGCTGTAAAGCTCGAAACAGCGGTTACTCAATAATCGTTCCCACCGCACGGCATGGGAAATTTGAGATTTTTCGCTGGGGACGATTGCAAAAGTTAAATTTGTGGGATTAACCAGAAGTGCAACATAGTCGGGATTTCCGAGTAAATGAAGTGCAGTACGGTGAATGCGGATTCGGTTGCGGGAGCAATCGATTACAACAACAGGGGAAGCAGTATCATCTCTCATGGGTTATGCACCTCCGCGCCGGATGGCGTTTGTGGGGAAGTAGAGATTTTGTCTTCCTTTAGACCGAAAACGGTAAAGCCATTGAAGATATTGATTTGCAGTTGCTTTTGATGTTCGGTGACAGGTAGACCAAACTGGTTCTGCCATTCGGCAGGATATACAGGAGTGCGTTTGGCGCAGGCTTTGCCATCTGCGCCGGTGCTGCGTTGGTATGTTTCGCTGGAACATAAATCAAAAACAAACAGCAATTCCTGATTGGCGGATATAAGTTTTCCCATCAATTTGTAGCGGTAAGAAGAATCCCAGTTCATCATCTCGGCCAATTTTGCAAAGAATACGCGGCAGATGACCTGCTTGGGTTTACGCTTTGCGGTATTGCTGCACCAACGAAAAGAATCTTTTTCATCCTCCCGGCAAGGACGGATGACGAGTTTCTTTGTATCTTGGTTGACAAGTATCTGGATGTATTCCACGGTTGGCAGTTTATTCAGGCAAGCCATATTTACATAAAGTTTGCTGCCACAAAAAGTAATAGAAGGTTCAAATGTGTGGGCGAAAAACTCGCCACGGACTACCTGATAACCGTCAAAACTGAATGCTTCTTCCGGAATGGTGCCGATTTCAGCTCCTCTATCCATCAGACATCCTCCTCCTCTTTAAAACTGCTGATTAACTGTGTGATATGTTGCGCAAGCTGTTCCGGTGGGCTTGGCTGCGGCTCCGTACCGGCGTATATGGTGCCATCGGCAGCAATATCCCATTGCCCGTCCCGATCAATAGCGGAGGTTTCGGATGCTTGCGTGTGCTTGTAGTATTCGCTACCAAAACTGTCGGCCCATGACTGGGGGTATGCAAGAATGGTTTGTTTGCGACCAGGAAGGTGCAGAGGGGAAAATTCCAGATTAGAAACATCATTTTGCTGCCGAAACTCGTCAAGAAATTCGGCAGGAATCAAAATTTCCGTTTCGTTCAAATCAAAAATCAGGACGGATTCCTCAACACGCTGACGGCGAACACCACTGGCGCGATAACGATATTTCGGGTCCCAATGAAACAAGTCGAAAATTGTTTCAATATAAGCTGCACAAGAAATCGGTTTTGGCATGGGTTTCCCGCTGGCACTGGATGCCCATTTGACAGCCGTTCGACAATTTCTATCGCACTTGCGAACGGCAAAAAACTTCTTTTGAGGATGAACAAGAAACTCTACATATTCGGGATTGTTCAGCTTTTTCAGCGCGTCGGAACTGAAAGTGATATTATCCATAGAGAAAGTGACGCGAACTTTCTGTGCGGTGCCAAAGAATTGTGTCCGTGCGATTTCAAAACCACGAAAATCGGGATCGCCGGTCTGTGCCTGAATAGAAATCTCGTTTTCATCCGTCTGTGTAAGAGATGAAATTTCAGCGGAAGCGGCCACATAATCAGATGAGGAAAAGGATGCCCAGCGGGGATTGACAGTTACAAATCCTTTGAGTGCGCCGCTTGGTATTACATGAAGTTCAGGAATGCCGCTGCCGCCATATTTTGCATTGCTGATTTTTCTTTGTACGGCTACAAAATCAGTCGGGGAAATAATGGCTTCATGATCTTCTTTGTAGCGGTATTGATTCCGTTCGCCGCGATTTTTTCTGGTACGATGGTCGAGATAGTTCGGTGTATAGGTTTTGCGTGCCAATACTTCGCCGCAATGTCTTTCATTTTGAAGAACGCCCAACACGGAATTGCTGCTCCAGACAGTATTGCCCTTTTTGGTTGGACGGCCTAATGCTGTCAGCAATTCTGCAATTTGGGAGGTAGAATATCCATACAAATAGGTGAAGAAAATGAGGCGGACGGTTTTGGCTTCTTCTTCATTGATGATAAGCTTTCCGTTTTCATCTTGATCGTAGCCCAGCAGGGGAGGAGTGAGAAAAATCCCATGTGAGAATCGCATCTCATAGGAGGCGTTCATGCTTGTACTTTTGGTGTGGGATTCCTCCTGCGCCATTGCGGAAATAAAGGACAGGCTCATTTCGGAGGTGCTGTCCAGCGTGAAAATTTGCTCGTTCTCAAAAAATACACCAATAGGAGGTGTTTGGGACTTTAAAGCGGTTACCGTGCCAACACAATCAACAATGTTGCGAGAAAATCTGGAAACACTTTTGGTGATAATCAAATCGATTTTTCCGTTAGTACAATCATCTATCATACGCTTAAAAGCATCACGATGATGAAGAGAAGTACCGGAAATACCCTCGTCCGCATAGATTCCGACAAGTTCCCAGTTGGGGTGCCGTGAGACATAGCCCTCATAATAATTCTTTTGAAGTTCATAGGAAGATGTCTGGTGCGGATCATCGGTAGAGACTCTGGCGTAAACGGCAACCCGACGATGAACGGTATCGTCGTAAAGGCCGGTTTCGGTTTTCGCGGGGAGCACTACGAGAAGATTAGGATCAATGCCCTGATATCGTAAACGAATTTTTGCTTTTTGTTCTGTAATGCTGTTGACAGATGCTTCTTGTTCTTTCATTGTCAAATCTCCGGATTCTAAAGCTAATGTGGCGTTGTTACTATTTTATCGCGCCTAATCGTTTCTTTCCATGCACAGGAAGTCAAGTGAATTGACTAAAAAATCAAGCCCTCACCTTGCCGAAAGGCAGGAAAATGATCAAGGAGGACTTTGACATGAACATTGATTATGAAAAGATTGGACAAAGAATTCGAGGGTGGAGAATTCGAAAGAAAATGACACAAGAGCAGATGGCCACGCTTATCGAAAGAGAACCAGCATACATCAGCCGTATAGAGAATGGTAGGCAGAAACCAAGCCTTGATACATTGCTGAGAATATGTTGTGCGCTGGAGTTGGACATCAGTGACTTGCTGTTAGATATGTCAAATGTGAAGAAAAATCAAATCACCACACGGATCCGTGAAATAGAACTTTTACTGGACGGATGCAATGACTGCGAAGCTATCGTGATTCTCCGAACAGCAAGGGCTCTGAAAGCGATTCTGAAGCAATGCAAAATGTAAATGCAAAATTGTAATTGCAGTGAGTTATTGACGGAAAGGCGCGGGGCAGCTATAATACAAACCAACAATAAATTTTACAGGAGGCGGCTTGTGAACATTGACTGGAATGTAAAAGAGTATCTGAAGGACTTCGCCTTTGTACCGAAATACGGCGAGGAGGTGCTGGATATGATTGACGCGGCGCCGGGGACACTGGCGGTGGATTTAGGCTGCGGCAATGGCGGGCTGGATACGCATGTTTGATAAAGCGCCGTTTGCAGGCGTGTCCGAAGAACTGCAGGAGACCATCATCCGTGAGGCGGTGGAGACACTGCGCCCAGTGCTGTACCACGATGGACACTGGTATGTGGATTACGTGCGCATCCGCATCAAGGCAGTCGAGGAGGAAAAATAAATGGCTTTTAGTATCCCCTGGCTGGAGACGGTCAGCAAGAGAGAGCGCCAGCGTCGCGAGGAAAAGGCACAGAAGCTGATGTTCCCCTTTGGGGACGAGCGGCGCACGGCAGAACTGGCCGTGCTGCGGGCACTTATCCAGACGAAGGCGCGAGACGCGGATCTATTGTACCAGCTGTTCCAAGCGAAGGACTGTCTGCGGCCTATGCAGGACGAAATGCCCGAAGAACAGCAGGAGAGGCTGGCCGCATGGCTGACAAGCCAGCTGGCCCGTAGCTTTAAACCGGCAGAGCGTACCGTGTTCGTGGCGCTGGCGGAACTCGAACGGCCCATACAGTCGATGGCAGATATGCCTGATGCCGACGCTGTGGCCCGGCAGGCCGAGCAGACAGCACAAGAATTGCACGCTTACCTAAAATAATACGAAAGGGGCAGCGGCCCCGGA
>ULNF01022349.1_pt1 | contig 15383 bp, 11 predicted proteins | sample 1951851 | NCBI WGS metagenome assembly ULNF01 (sample SAMEA4835570, study PRJEB28245) | human gut metagenome | biome: gut microbiome; material: fecal sample | place: Denmark | collected 2008 | reverse complement strand
GTAATGTCACATCAATTTTTTATATCGGGACATGAAGAACCAAAACTTTGTGATTCTGAGCAATTGCCGGCAATAGTGGGAGGACTTGATGCTGTAGATATAGCGGCTTTTGAAGATTTTGAGTATAGTGCCCTGGGGCATATACACGGAGGTCAGTTCGTCGGAAATGAAAAAAACAGATACAGCGGGACACCGGTCAAATTTTCAGTAAGCGAGAGAAATCATAATAAAAGCATTGTTATGGTGGATTTAGAAGAGAAGGGCAAAAAGGCTGAAATAACAAAACTTCCGCTTAACCAGATAAGAGATGTAAAGAAATTAGAAGGATATTTTGAAGATATAATTGCACTGGCAGATGAAGAAATTAAGAAAGATTATGTGAGCATAACTCTGAGGGATGAAGATATAATTCCTAATGTAAAGGAGAAGCTGAATGCATATTTTGATAATATATTAGAGGTAATTATAGATAATTCACAGACGAGAAAGATAATGCTTGATGATGTTGAAGAATTAAAGGAAATGTCACCATTTGACTCTTTTAACACATTTTTTGAGCAGTTAAATGACCGAAAGATGGATGAAAATGAAAGTGAGTTATTCAGGGAAATACTTAGTGAGGTTATAAAGGAGTAGAATGATATGAGACCGATAAAACTTGTTATGTCAGCATTTGGTTCTTATGGCGGTGAGGAAGTTGTGGATTTCTCAAAGATAAAAGGAGGTCTGTTTCTTATATCAGGAGATACAGGCTCAGGCAAAACGACTATATTTGATGGTATAATGTATGCTCTTTATAATAAGCTGGGCGGTGATGACAGAGAAACTAAAATGATGCGCAGTGAGTATGCTGATGATAAACGAAAAACTTTCGTGGAATTTACATTTGAATATGCTCACGGACAAAATAAAGGCTTATATACAGTAAAGAGGACTACTCATTTTAGAAAAAGCGGAATGGTGTCTGATGTAACGCTTACGATGCCTGACGGAGAAGTTTTTGTCGGGAAAAATAAAGAGACAGATGAGAAAATACAAAGTATTATAGGACTTGATTACAAACAATTTGGAAAGATAGTCATGATAGCTCAGGGACAATTTCGTGAACTCATAATGGAAAGCACGAAAAACAGAAAAGAAATTTTTAAAAGTATTTTTTCAATGGATATTTATGAGAAAATTGAAAAAAACATAAGTGAAAGATTTAAAAAAATATATGGAAAGTTAAAGGATAATAATCTTTTGCTTGAGGAAAATTTTGGGTCTGTTATTATAAACAGTGAAAGTGAAAATGCAATTTTATGGAGTGATGCATATGATAAGAGAGACACGGAGCCTGAAAAATTGTTGTCAATTCTTGAAAGTGAGATAGACATACTTGAAAAAGACAAAACTGGACTTAAAAAGGTTATAGATAAGGAAAATACTGAGCTGGTTAGGATAACCAAACAGATATCTGATGCTGACAAGATAAACGCGAAATTTGAGAAAATGCAGATGTCGGAAACAAGATATAAAGAATTGTTAGGCGAAAAGGAGATATATGCGGCTAAAGCGGAAAAAGTAAGAAAAGCCAAAGCAGCATATGAGGTCAGGCAGGTACAAAATATTTACCTTAAGATACAGAAAAATATACAATTAAAAAAAGAACAGCTCAAAAAAAATCAAAGCAGACTGGAGGAGACTTCAAAAAGGCATGATGCTTTGTTAGTCAGGAAAGAGGAATTTGAGCAGAAAAATAATGCAAAATATACACAACTTTTAAATCAAAAAAGTAAGATTGAAAATGAAATGTCTGTGTATGAAGAATATGACGATAAAAGAGAACTATATCAGAAAGAAAATGATACATTAACAGAGATTAGAAATCAGGTTTTGGAATTAAAAAAGCAGAATGAAGAATATCTTTTGTCAAGAGAGAAAACAGAGGAAAAACTGCATGAGTTAAAGGACATTGAAATAGTATTTAGTCAGTATGAAAATGATAAGGAAAAAATTCTTAAAAACACAGATGAAATTTCGCAGCTTCAAAAGACATTAAAAATGTATCTGACTGAAAACGACAGTCTTAAGAATATTGAAAATGACTATAGTGCTAAATATATTGAGTGGAAAAATGCAAGAAAGACATTTGAGCAGATAAGTGACAGGTATGTAACGGCACAGGCAGCTATTCTTGCTGCTAAGTTAGAAAACGGAAAACCATGTCCGGTATGTGGAGCATTGGAACATATAAATCCGGCTAAGATGACTGAAGACACAGTTACAAAAGATGATTTAGACAAGGCGAAATTAAGAGAGAACAGGCTTGAGAGAGAAAAAAACGAAAAGCAGGCAGAGTACGAGGAGATCAGGAGAAAGACTGAGATTTTAAAATCTGAATTTATAAAAGGATATTATAAGGAAAATAAACAATCAGATACGCAGATTTTAGATTTTGATAAAGCAGAAAAAGAATTGGAAAATAAACTTTCTGATGCAAAAGAAAAACTGAATGGTGTTGAAAAAAATATTGATATTGCAAAGAAAAAGATAGTTCAAAAGGAAGAATGTTATAAGACAAGAGAAAAACTTGAAACAAAACTTGCGGTATTGGAAAAGGAAATAGCAAAAACATGTGACAGGCTGAATGAACAATCGGTCTATGTGGGAAGCATTTTAGCACAAGCTGATACGTTAGGTAAAACCTTATCATACAATAATTCCAAAGAAGCAAAAAAAGTGCTTGAAAAGTTTGAAAAAGAGATTAAAGAAATTGAGTCTGAAAAACAGGAAATAGAGGATTTGACAGCGGAGTGTGACAAAACAAAGAGTCTGTTAGAAGGAAAAATAGAGGAAACAAAAAAACAGTTAGAGACAGATAAAAATGAGTTTGCAAAAGAGTATAAGAATTTTGAAAATATGCTTAACAAAAAAGGTTTTGATAGTATAGATTCATATAAAGAAAGTATTTTAGAAGATGAACAGATAACATTGCTTGAAGAACAGATTGAGAAATACCGTGATGAACTCAACAGGCTGAAATCAGAAATAGCAGTATTAAATGACATGCTGGCAGATGAGAGTATAATAGATACGGAAGAACTTTTACAGACTAAATCAAAAATGCAGGTTAGAGTTAAGCAGTTAAACAAGGAAAACGAAGATATAATTTCAAAACTTGGAAACAATGTCTCTGTAAAGAAAAAAATAGTCAATCTGTTGCGTGACAGAGGTGAGTTAGATAAAAAATACAGAGTTATAGCCTCACTTAACAATGCTGCAAATAATAAAAAAATACATTTTCAGACTTTTGTATTGAGACAATATTTCAATATGGTAATATCATATGCAAACAAAAGACTTGCGGTAATGACATCAAATAATTTTTTGCTGAGATGCAGAGACATTTCATTTTCAACTGCCGGTGAGACAGGACTTGAACTTGATGTTTATAGTCCTGTGACAGGAAAGGTAAGGGATGCACATTCACTTTCAGGTGGTGAAACATTTATGGCTTCTCTTGCAATGGCACTCGGAATGTCAGATATTGTTCAAAATAAATCAGGTAAAACTAATATTGATACAATGTTTATTGATGAGGGATTTGGCTCATTAAGTGATGATGTGAGAGACAAGGCAGTCAGAATACTTCTTGAACTTGCAGGAAGCAGCAGAACGGTAGGGGTTATTTCGCATGTATCGGAACTTAAAGAGCAGATTCCGTCAAAGATACTTGTAAGAAAGGAGAACGATGGAAGTCATATTAAATGGTCTCAGGACAGATAGAAAAAAGAAGATGACATGTAAGCAGGTACAAAAAAAGATTATTGATTTCATAAACGATGATATGGATGTCAAAGAACTGGGTACTTTTATTGAGCATTTGGAAAGCTGCGACGAGTGTAAGGAAGAGTATGATGTATATTATACACTTATAATGGGAATGAGAATACTTGACAGTGATAATCTTAAGGGAAAGACAAAGATTGATTCGCAGGAAAAAATTAACAGTGCTAAATCTTATCTGTTTAAATGGCGCATTGTTTTATTGGAAAAAATTCTTCTTTTTATATTTATCTGTATTGGCATTATTCTTGTATATTGAGATATTGGGGTCAAAAGGCATTTTGCCCTCAATTGATGCGTGATAATTAACATTTGTGATTTATGATAAGAACTAAGAAGGGAAATTTTATAATGAGTGAAAAGATAGTTTTAATAGATGGACACAGTATCTTAAACAGAGCATTTTACGGAGTGCCTGATTTGACAAATTCGGAGGGAATGCATACAAACGCTGTATATGGATTTTTAAATATCATGTTTAAAATTTTGGATACAGAAAAGCCGGAATATCTCACGGTTGCATTTGATGTAAAAAAACCTACGTTCAGGCATGAAATGTTTAAGGAATATAAGGGGACAAGAAAGCCGATGCCCGAGGAATTAAGACAGCAGGTTCCGATAATCCAGCAGGTTCTTGAGGCTATGGGAATAACAATAGTAAAAAGACCCGGTTTTGAGGCAGACGATATACTTGGAACTATTGCAAAAACGGCAGAAGCACAAGGAAAAGAAGTTACACTTGTATCAGGTGACAGAGATTTACTTCAATTGGCGTCAGAGCATATAAAGATAAGTATTCCCAAGACAAAAAAAGGTGGTTCTGAGGTAGAGGAATATTACACAGAGGATGTAATAGAAAAATACGGTGTGACACCGGTTCAGATTATAGATATGAAAGGTCTTATGGGAGATACTGCTGATAATATTCCCGGAGTTGCAGGTGTTGGTGAAAAGACAGCGGTAAAGATACTTAAAGCTTTTCCAAGCGTTGAACAGGCATACGAACATATTGAGGAGGTTGAACCAAAGAGAGCAAGAGAGCTTTTGAGAGCAGGAAAAGATATGGCTTTTCTCAGTAAAAATCTTGCGACAATAAAGACGGATTGTGAGTTGGATTATAATATTGCGGATGCAAAACTTGAAAATATTTTTACGCCTGAGGCTTTTGAGTGGGTAAAAAAACTTGAATTAAAGTCACTTGTCAACAAATTTGATATGGATACAAGAAGCAGTATTGTCATAAAACCTATGAACTTTAAGTTCTTAAAAAAGAAAGCGGAGGTTGAAAAATTTGCAAAGGAACTTATAAAAAATTCACCTGATGTTGTGGGAGTTTCATTTTTTGGAGATGAGTGGTCAAACTCAGGTGTACAGAAAAAAAAGAATAAAAAGAAAAACGGCGGTCAGATGGCATTTGTTTTTGATGATATATCGGCAGTTTCGCTTGAAGATGAGAGCGATAGTTTAAACGAGTATCTGTTTTTAGGGCTGAGTTTAAGTTATGAGACAGATGGAACTTTTGAGACGATAAGCATACTAAAAAATGATGAGACAGATGGAGATTTTCTTATAGATATTTATAAAAAAATCGAAAAGAAAATACCGCATATCGCGCTGTTTGACTGGAAAAATGAATTGCATCTTACATCTGCTGTTGAAAATTATTCAGAGGAAAAAGAAGCTCCGTCACAGGCAGCTTTTGATGACTCGGATTTTGACATGATTTTTAACAAAGTTTCAGATGTAAGCATTGCCGCTTATCTGATAAATCCGTTAAAAGACAGTTATGAGCCGGATGATATTGCGAGAGATTATCTTAATATGACAATTCCTTCATACAGTGAGAGATTCGGAAAAAGTAAACTCTCGGAAGTAATTGCGGAGGTTGAGGAATTTTATTTTAATGAAAATACAGATGAAGAAAAAAATATTATTTTAGAAAATCTTTTGGACTATACGGGTGAACTTTCGTTTGTTGCGGCACAGGGATATAAAAATCTTAAAGACGAACTCGAAAAAACAGGCATGATGAACCTTTACCGTGAGGTAGAAATACCGACAGCCTATTTTTTATATCAGATGGAGAGAGTTGGTGTGAAAGCTGATATAAAAGTCCTTGAAAAGCTTGCAGAAAAGCTTGACAGAAAGATAGTTGAACTTGAGGGGGATATTTATGATTTGGCAGGTGAGGAATTTAATATAAATTCTCCAAAACAGCTTGGTGTAATTTTGTTTGAAAAAATGAAGCTGCCATTTGCCAAAAAGACAAAAACAGGTTATTCGACATCAGCGGATATTCTTGAAAAATTAAAGACAGAAGACCCTATAATATCAAAAATACTTGATTACAGACAGTTTACAAAATTGAAATCAACTTATGCGGAGGGACTTGCTGTATTTATCGAGAGTGATAACAGGATTCATGGTAAATTTAATCAGATGATTACAGCAACAGGAAGAATCAGTTCTACAGAGCCAAATCTTCAGAATATACCTATCAGAATGGAGATGGGACGTGAGTTTAGAAAAGTTTTTAAGGCTAAAGAAGGATGTGTATTCTTAGATGCTGATTATTCACAGATAGAACTCAGGGTTTTAGCTGATATGTCAGGTGATGAGCATCTTATAGAAGCCTACAAAAATGGTGACGATATTCACAGAAGTACCGCTTCAAAAGTTTTCCATACCCCGTTTGAGGAAGTTACTGAGCTTCAGAGAAGAAATGCAAAGGCAGTAAATTTTGGAATTGTTTATGGGATAAGTGCATTTGGATTATCACAGGATTTAGGAACAACAAGAAAAGAAGCAGACGAGATAATAAAAAAATATTTCGCAACTTATCCGGCAATAAAGGCATTTCTTGACGAAAAAGTTGAGGATGCAAAAAAGACCGGTTATTCATATACAAAATTTGGACGCAGAAGACCTGTGCCTGAGATAAAATCACCAAACTTTATGCAGCGTTCATTTGGAGAGCGAATCGCAATGAATTCTCCGATACAGGGAACGGCGGCAGATATAATAAAGATTGCGATGATAAAAGTTGCAAGGAAACTAAAAGAAGAAAAACTAAAATCAAGAATAGTCCTTCAGGTTCATGACGAACTGCTTGTTGAGACAAGTGTGGATGAAATAGATAAAGTTAAAGAAATACTTATATCAAATATGCAGTCGGCAGCAAGCCTGAAAGTGCCGCTTATTGCCGAGGTTGAACAGGGAGATGACTGGTTTGAGGCTCACTGATTTGCAAAACTGATTAGAGAGTTGCGTAATTCAATTACATTTTATGACAGTTTAGCAAATATTTGATTGTGATTATTATGAGAATAAGAGGGTATATTTATGAGAGTTATAGGTTTGACAGGCGGTGTCGGGAGTGGGAAGTCGCTTGTGGCACAGATTTTAAAGCAAGAGACGGGTGCGGAGCTTATTTTGACGGATGATGTTGGTCATATTGTTACTGATAAGGGTGGAAGTGCCTTTGATTTAGTGGTGGAGAGATTTGGAAATGAAATTGTTTCTGAAACAGGAGAGATTGACAGAAAAAAACTGGCTGATATTGTGTTTAATGATAAAAAGGCAATTAAAGATTTAAATGATATTGTGCATCCGAAAGTAAAAGAATATATAGAGCAATATATAGAAAACAGAAAAGAAAAAGCTGGAAATATAATTCTTGAAAGTGCAATATTATTTGAGACAGAATGCGATAAATATTGTGATGAGATATGGTATGTATATGTACCGAGAAATATAAGAATTGAAAGGCTTAAAGATAGCAGAGGATATTCTGTCGAAAAATGTGAAGCAGTTATGGCTAGTCAGAAACCTGATGAATTTTATATAAGCAGGAGTGACAGGGTCATAAAAAATGACGGCTCGGTGGAAAAGTTAAGAGAATATTTGAAAAATATCTCAAAAGACTGAGCTTTGCTAAGTCGTTGCCGGGCTTTTAATAAAATCATGATCAATTATTTTGCGGCACCGGCAAGATGTGACAAAAGCAGTGGGTTTATGTAACCCTCGGCAAGACTGCCGATAAGTATAAGCAGAATACTAAGTAAAAATAAGGGGAATTGTTTTAAGAACAGTTTCCCTTTTTGATTTGTATCATCACAGGAGTTTATTTTGTGAAGATTCATTATAATATATAAAAATGAAGGCACAAAAATAAGATATTGCGGCATTATACAGCAGGTGTAGTTTGCAATTCCTGCAAATTTGTAAATTGAAATGTTGAAGAAAAGTAAAAGACCGTTTGAAAAACCGGTGTAGACAGAAAAAACAAGGCAGTAATAACGCCAAAGGTCAGTCATGGAAAAAATAAAAAGCAGCAGTACAAATTTTATGTTTCTGTTAAATGAGGACAGGACTATTTTGTCTGATGGTATGTCCAATGAAGGTATGGAACTCAATGTTTCGGTGTATATAGATTTTAATTCAGGCAAGAGAGCGGAATTAAAAAGTTTTCCGACAAGAGTGCCAAGCATCATACCGATAAAAAAGAAAATGATGACTGTCTGACATATGCGTGGCATTTTACCTTTTCGTATATTTATTGAAGAATTTTTTTTCATATAATAATACCATACCTTTCAAAAAATTATATTATAAAGCTATATAGTTTCATAGTTTCTTTTGTATCTAATCTATCTTATGACACACAATAAAAAATATTCATAGCTGTTGTTTTGGCTAGATGAAAATATGGCAATTCACATTTTACACACAACTTTTCCACCTCATTTTCACAAATTTTATGTAATATTTTGGGTACAAAACAGATATTAAAGGATTTATGAAATTTGATAGGAGGAAAAATGATGCACCGAAAAAGAAAAATTGCATTGATAATGGCGGCAGTGCTTGTTATAGCAGGTGTGGGGATATACGGCGGAAAGAGCATCTTAAAAAAAAGCTCATCCAAGCAGTCTCAAAAGACGCAGACCTCAGAAAGTAAAGGGGAGAATTCAGGAGAGTCTCAAAACAGCAGTATATTACAGGCTGGGGGCACTACATCTGGTGGAACTGACTATCAGTTATATAATTTGAATCTTGCCGGAACAAGTAAGACAGGTGCACTTGAAGTAAAGAGTGTACTAAAAAGTTCCGGTGATGAGGTTAAAAAGGGAGAGGCACTTATAAAACTTACGAAGGACAGCGTTACAGATACTAAAAATATTCTGAGTAAAGCAGTAAAAACTTATAAAAAGAAATATGAATCGGCAAAACTTGATTATGAAGAAGCTGTTTTTGATGCAAAAAGTGATTATCAGGACAGTTTATCAGCATATGCTTCGGCACTTACTGATTACAAAGACAGCTTATCAGAGTATACAGGGTCGGTAAAAGAAGCAAAAAAACAGCTGGATAACAGCAAAAAAATAATAAGTACATATCCTGAAAAGATAAAAAAAGCAAAACAGGACCTTACAAAAAAACAGAAACAGCTTATAAGTATAAATAAAAAATTAAAAAAGGCAAAAAAGCAGGCAGATAATAAAGCGAAAAATCTTCAGTCGAAACAAAACGCATATGAACAGGCAAAACAAAAAAATGATGAATTAAATACAGTTTCAAGATATATAGGAGAATTCAGCAGGGAGAACAAGAGTGATATTTCACAGCTTACAAAAGATATTGAAGAAAAACTTGCATCATCAAATCAAGAAATGACAGCAAAAAATAATGCATATAAGAAAGCATCAAATCAGGCTGACAAGGCACAGAAGACATATGATAGTTACAGCTCTAAGAAAAATCAGCTTACATCACAGATAAGTAAATTAAGAAATAATATATCATCATATGGGAGTGCGTATAAAAATGCAAAGATGAACCTGGCGGCATACAGTTCATCTTACAATCAGGCATTATCTCAGGAAACAACGGGAAGAGTTAGTGCCAAAAAGACTTATGACGAGAGTGTTAGGGCATATAAAAGTGCCGATACGGTTTATAAGGCAGCGATAAAGTCAGCAAAAGAAACATTGCAGAAAGCAAAAGATAATTATACAAATGCAAGAGACAGAATAAAAGCATTTAATAAACTTGTATCTGGAAATAATGTTGTGGCATCAATGTCAGGAACTTTGTCGGAAATATCATATGAAAGCGGAGATATATTGAATAGTATGACGGCAATAGCAGGCTACAGTAATGAAAATACATTGAGTATCGATGTTACTGTCGACCAGACTGACATAGGAAATATTTCGGTAGGTGATGAGGTATCAGTAAACATTCAGAATATGCCTCAGACAGTAACAGGCAAGGTCGCAGCTATCGAAACAGCATCATCATCGGAAAGCGTTTCAAAAGTAACATACACAGTGACAGTTTCTGTTGACAATACACAGGGAATGATGTCAAGCGGAAGTACGGCACAGGTGAATTTTACAGTAGAGTAATGAATTATGAATCGAAAGGAAAGTGGAAAAATGGCAGATAAAGAAAAAAAACAGATGACATCAAAGTCACGTAAAAAAAGAATAAAAAAAGTGGCGGTTTCCGTTATTCTTATTGCATGTATAACAGTTGTTGTGGTTTTTAATGTCATGAATAAAAATGATGACACAAAGACAACCACTGTTACTAAAGAAAATACAGCTAAAAAAGGAAATCTTACAGTCGGAATAACTGAAAGCGGAACTATGGAGAGTGGTTCAATTACCCAGGCGTATGAACTTGATACATCTTCGGTAGGAAGCAGCAGTTCTTCGGCATCAGGGGCAGGCAGCAGTTCATCAGGAAACAGCAGCCAGAACAAAAGTGACTCACAGGGAATGCAGAATATCGGAAATGTAATGGGAATGGCAGGCGGTCAGTCCGGCTCAGAAAGTACGACATCTACTAAGTCAACAACATCATCGGGCAGTGAGAGTGTATCGGATTCAGACCTTGTTATAGGGAAAGTATGTATTACATCAGGACAGAATGTCAAAAAAGGTGATACTATTTTGAAATTGACAAATAAAAGTGTTTCAAATGTAAGAAAACTTTATAAAGAGGCAGTAAGCTCAGCAAGACTTTCACTGAAAGAAGCAAAGATTGACAGAGATTCCGATAAACTTACGGCAGAATACGAATATAAAGAGAGACTTGCAGCAGGACAGAGTGCAAAAACAACATATAACGCTATGGTACAAAGTCTTAACAGTGCAGTTATGGCCGCACAGAACAATTACAACACGGCAGTTTCGGGAATAAAAACACTTCCTTTAAAAATAAAAACGTTACAAAAGAAGATTAAAAAAGCAGGCGGAAGTACCTCTGTTTATAAAAGTACATCATCAAACCAGTCAACAGACCAGAAAGTGGGAGAAGGTTCAGGAGCATCATCAAATAACATGTCCGGTATGGAAAATTATAATAAAAATATGACACAGGATTCTTCCACGAATACAAATACATCGTCAGACAGCAGCAGTCAGGGTACATCAAGTAAGATAACAATAATGCAGCAGCAGCTTGCAACATATAAACAGCAGTTATCAGAGTATAAAGCTAATCTGATAAACTTAAAGTCTCAGCTTAAGGCAGCGAAAAAAGCAAAAAAGACAGGTGAAGTCAGTGCCCAAAAGACTTATGATGCAGCCATGCTTCAATATTCAAACGCAAAGACGCTTTACAATGTTGCAATGGATGGAATAGATGATGATGTCAAAGAGGCGCAGGAGACATTAAAAGATGCACAAAAAGAACTTAAGACATTTGAAAAATATGCAGGAACAGGCGTGATAAAAGCGGAGTGTTCAGGTACAGTTACTTCAGTCGGCTATGAAGACGGTGAGACACTTAGCACAGACACGGATATAGCCACGTATAAGAATGCAGAAGCAGTTACGATTTCTGTATCTGTTGCACAGGATGATATTTCAGAAGTAGAAGTCGGAGATACCGTAAATATAAATCTTACTGCATATGAGGATGAGACATTCCATGGCAAAGTTACATCTATTTCTTCTACAACATCATCTGATACAAGCACGGTAAGTTATCCTGTTGTAGTTACTATGACGGGTGACGTTTCAAGCGTTTATGCAGGCATGAGTGCGGAAGTTACATTTGTTACCAAAGAGATAAAGGATGTTCTTTATATTTCTAATAAAGCAGTAACGACAGAGGGAACAAAGTCATACGTTACAAAGAAAAAAAGTGACGGAAGTACAACAAAGACACAGGTTAAGACAGGTTTCTCAGATGGACATAATGTTCAGATAGAGAGTGGATTAAGTGAAGGTGATACAGTTCTTATAGAAAGCCGGGTGAGCGAATGAAACTAAGTGAGATATTAAGACTTGTCTGGATAAATCTTATTCAGAATAAATTTAAGGTTGTGCTTACTTCTATAGGTATAGTTGTCGGTGCAGCAACAATAGTGATGGTTATTGCGATAGGAAGAGGCGGTCAGATGGATGTTGCAGACCAGTTCAAAAATCTGAACGCCGGAGCTATTGATATTTCATATGAGCAATCGACAGACAGTTCATCGTTAAATAGTAAAGGGTCTTCAAAATCAGGCTCAACAAATAAATCATCGGGAGAAAATAGTGAGTCCAAAGGAAACCAGGGAGGCCCCGGCGGATTTGGAGGCGGACAGTGGATGCCGCAGATGCCCGGAGGTGGCATGCAAGGCGGCGGTTTCGGCGGATTTATGGCAGGAGGAAATAACAATAATGACAGTTCAAAAATAAATCAGGAAAAAATCACATTGTCAGAAGATGACATGGATGATTTAAAAACATTTCTTCCGGGAATATCAGATATAACAATATCTTATACTACAAAATCTGAAGTGGACGGTGGAGACCTTGACGAGGCAGAAAGCTACACAATAGCAGGGGTAAAAAATAATTATGCAAGTATGAGTAATCTCACAATGGCAGCAGGAAGTTTTATCGAATCATCAAATGAGACAAATAAGGAAAAGGTTTGTGTACTCGGATATTCAGTTGCAAAAGAAATATTTGGAAGTGTAGAAGATGCATATGACAGCACAATATACGTAGACAACAGGGCGTATGTTGTAAATGGTGTAATATCTGAAGTTGGAACAGTATCCTCAGGGATAAGTCCTGATGACTCAATTTTCATACCATATAATACCGGTGTAAAGTATATAGTAGGTACAGATGCAAATTCTACGATAACAGTAATAGCATCTGATGTTGATAATGTAGACAATGTTATGGAGAATATACAATCAGTATTGGCGGAGAATTATCCAAATGCCGAATTTACTATAACTGATGCAGGAAGCAAAATGGAGGCAGCCTCAGAATCAAATAATACACTTACAACACTTCTTATTGCAATGGCAGCAATAGTATTTATTGTAGGCGGTATAGGAATTATGAATGTATTATTTGTATCGGTTAAAGAGAGAACAAAAGAGATTGGTATATTGAAAGCAATAGGATGTACCAAAAAAGATATTCTTATAGAATTTTTGCTGGAGGCGTGTTTTATAAGTATTCTAGGCGGAATACTCGGAGTTCTTTTGAGTTTTGGCATAACACCGATAGTTGAGTACTTTGACGTGAGAGTTGAACTTTCTGTTGCCGGTGCAGTGCTTGCAGTTGTATTTGCAATATTTACAGGAACAGTATTTGGATTTTATCCAGCACTCAAAGCTTCAAAACTTGTACCTGTTGAGGCAGTAAATGAAGAATAGTTTCGCGAGTATTTATAAGGATAGGGGAAATGAAATATGGTTCTTAAATTGAAAAAAATCAGAAAAATGACTGTATTGCTGCTTGTAATCTGCCTGTTGGTATCAGGTTGTTCAAAAGCAGAAGAAGAAAACACAAATGATATAGATTCTGTGAAACTGAAATCAAATCAGGAAATAGTAACCTGCAAGATAACGGCAATATATGGAAATGAGATAGAGTATACTGTTGCTAAAGAGCAAAGTGTATCAGACACGAAAAAAGATAAAATGCCATCATCAAGCGGGGCACCTGACATGAATAATGGAAATAATGATAATTCTGCCGGGGGACCGCCCGATATGGGCGGGGACAGCAAAAATTCATCGTCAGGTAATTCAGACAAAAATAAATCGGATAAAAGTAAATCTTCTAAGAACAGTGACAAAAAGGTTTACACATTGACAGATGAGACAGGAAGTACAACGATACCGGTTGGAACGGATGTGATAACATCACTCGGAAAAACGACAACGTTTTCAAGATTATCAAACGGGGATATTATCAAGATGATAATGGAGAAGGACTCAAGCGGAGAAAAAGTCGTAGTAGGAGTGTGGATAGTTTCATAAGAAAGGTGGTTTTTATGATTAAGTTTGGAAAGAAAAAAGCAGTAAACAGTGATACTGATAAAGATAAAAATAAAAAGACTGCCGTTAAGCATGACGAGCATAAGATAGAGATTATCAATGTTAATAAGACTTATGACATGGGGAGGGAGTCTCTTCATGTCCTGAAGAATATAAATTTCACGGTAGACGAGGGAGAGTTTGTTGCTATTCTTGGTCCCTCCGGTTCAGGTAAGTCTACACTTATGAATGTTATAGGCTGTATGGATCTTTTTGACGAGGGTGAATATTATCTTGACAGGCTTGCAATTCATGCAATGAAAGAAAAGAAACTTACAGGTATCAGAAACGAAAAAATCGGATTTATATTTCAGAATTATCATTTGATACCTACATATACTGTTATTCAGAATGTTATAATGCCGCTTCTTATGAGAGGATATGAACATGAAGAAGCAGAAGAGATGTGTATGGATACAATAGAAATGCTTGGTCTTAAGGAAAGGGTAAACCATAAACCAAACGAGCTTTCAGGCGGTCAGAAACAGAGAGTTGCAATAGCAAGAGCGCTGGTAGGTGAACCTACAATTCTTTTGGCAGATGAGCCTACAGGAGCACTTGACAGTAAAAGCGGTAAAGAAGTTTTAAAACTGTTTAGAAAACTTAATGACATGGGAAATACGATAGTTATGATAACACATGACCTTGAGGTGGCAAAAGCTGCAAAAAGGGTGGTTAAGATTGTAGACGGAGAGATGTTTGATGTCGAAAATTAAAAGATGGTTTAAATTGACATGGAGCGGGCAGAGTTTTACTCTAATTATATTAGCAATATTATTATCAGTGAAAGGAATAGTGTCTGCTCCATGAAAAAAAATATAATTGTTGTTGCTTTTTATGTATGTCTTGTCATTATAGTAATCACTTCATTTTGCAAAAATAAAAAAGATGATAATGGCGAACAGATTACATATTCACAAATAAAACAGACTGATGTGAAAGTGAAGAATACTGAAAATGATACGCAAAAAGTGCTGCATATAAAGGGTGATGTATCTGAAGAAATATCGCCTTTTGTATATAAGACAAAAGCTGACAGATATATATTGGATAAATGCTATATAAATATATATAATGAGTTAAAAAAAATAAACTCAGGCTCAGATTCGTTATATTTTGAAAGTGTAGAAAAAGACAGCCGGTATCTAAATAAAGGCAGAAAGAAAACAAAAAATAAGCTGACAACATACACAATAAGACTTAAAGAGGGAAT
>ULNF01002234.1_pt1 | contig 15577 bp, 8 predicted proteins | sample 1951851 | NCBI WGS metagenome assembly ULNF01 (sample SAMEA4835570, study PRJEB28245) | human gut metagenome | biome: gut microbiome; material: fecal sample | place: Denmark | collected 2008 | reverse complement strand
AAAAACCGAGAATGTGGAGGCAACTGCCGCACAGATCAATCAGCTTACAGCTGCCGGATGTGATATCATCCGCTGTGCAGTGCCTACGATGGATGCAGCGAAGGCATTAAAGGAGATAAAAAAACAGGTGCAGATTCCGGTCGTTGCAGACATTCATTTTGACTATCGTCTTGCAATTGCAGCAATGGAGAATGGAGCAGACAAAATCCGCATCAACCCTGGCAATATCGGAAGCGCGGAGCGTGTAAAGGCAGTGGTGGATGTCGCAAAAGAGCGCAACATTCCAATCCGTGTAGGGGTAAACAGTGGTTCCTTAGAAAAAAATCTGGTGGAGAAATACCATGGAGTGACGGCTGAGGGACTGGTAGAAAGTGCTTTGGATAAAGTAAAACTGATTGAAGATATGGGATATGATAATCTTGTCATCAGTATCAAATCTTCGGATGTTATGATGTGTGTGAAAGCGCATGAACTGATCGCAAGCCAGACCGATCATCCACTGCATGTCGGGATCACGGAAGCCGGTACGATCATCAGCGGTAATATCAAGTCAGCCATCGGACTTGGATTGATCTTACATCAGGGAATCGGTGACACGATCCGGGTTTCCCTGACAGGAGATCCATTAGAGGAGATCAAATCTGCCAAATTAATTTTAAAAACACTTGGACTCCGTCAGGGTGGTGTGGAAGTAGTATCCTGTCCTACCTGTGGACGAACACAGATCAATCTGATCCAGCTGGCCAATCAGGTAGAAAATATGGTTGCTGACATTCCTCTTGACATTAAAGTTGCCGTTATGGGATGTGTTGTTAATGGCCCGGGAGAAGCAAAAGAGGCAGATATCGGAATCGCCGGGGGAATCGGAGAAGGACTTATTATCAAACATGGCGAAGTATTCAAAAAAGTGCCGGAGTCAGAACTTTTAGAGGCACTCCGCTATGAACTGTTACATTGGAATGAATAATTATGGCAAAACTATTTTTTGATGTCTTTCCGACACTGGATGTGTCCGGGGATATGAAGAAAATTTTATCTGAGATGGAAGTTACCAAGGTAGGGATGAATCATGAGAGAGATCATATCCGTGTCTATCTTTTGGGCAGTCATCTTATACATAAAAATAACATTACGCAGTTAGAAAAATCCATTGAGGAGCAGATATTTAAGGGAAAACGGATGAATGTCCGTATTATCGAAAAGTATCAGCTCTCCGAGCAGTATACCGCCCGCACGCTGATGGATATGTATAAGGACAGTATTTTAGAAGAGTTAAAAGCCTACAGTCTGATGGAATACAATCTGCTCCGTGCCTCCAAAATGGAATTTACGGATGACAGTCATCTGCATCTTGTGCTGGAAAATACGATCATTGCACAGACACGCTCCCATGAAATTGTGGAATTTTTAGAGAAAATCGTGTGTGAGCGCTGTGGCATGAACCTGATTGTTGACCTCGACTTTGAGGAGCCAAAGGAGAGCAAATACAAGAAAAACAGTGATCTTCAGATTCAGTTTGAAATCAAAAACATATTAAAAAATATCAATTTGAAGGATGAGGACGGAGAGACAGTTGCAGTTGCTTCAGATGCCAATGAAAAAAGTGCAGTTTCCGGTCAGACTACAACATCTGGAGACAGTGGTTCTACAGGTGGTGGAAACGCCGTAAAACCTGCAAAAAACGATGCAAAATCTGCAAATGGTGCAGGAAATACTGCAAAAAAACCATACGACGGACCGCGGAAAGAGTTTAAAAAACGTTATGATGGTGGTGGCTTTGGCGGAGGTAAAAAATCCGATAATCCGGATGTAATTTACGGTCGTGATATTGAGGATGGAGAAACCATCCCATTGGAGAAAATCGTGGGTGAGATGGGTGAAGTTACCATCCGCTGTCAGGTCATGACGGTTGAGACGAGGGAGATCCGTAACGAAAAGACAATCATTATCATGTCGGTCACAGATTTTACGGATTCCATTGTCCTGAAAATATTTACAAGAAATGAAGACAGGGATGAGCTTCTTGGCAATCTGAAAAAAGGGGCATTCTTAAAAATCAAAGGTGTCACGACAATCGATAAGTTTGACAGTGAATTAACAATCGGTTCGATCGTTGGAATTAAGAAGATTGCAGACTTTACGACCACCCGTATGGACACCAGTCCGGAGAAGCGTGTGGAATTGCACTGTCATACAAAGATGAGTGATATGGATGGTGTGTCCGAGTGTAAAGACATCGTAAAGCGTGCCATGAAATGGGGACATAAGGCGATTGCGATCACCGACCACGGCGATGTACAGGCATTCCCGGATGCAAACCATGCATTGAGTCCGGATGACGATTTTAAGGTTATCTACGGTGTGGAAGCGTATCTGGTGGACGACTTGAAGGATATTATCACAGATTCGAAAGGACAGAGCCTCGATGAAACCTTTGTGGTGTTCGACTTGGAGACGACCGGTTTCAGCCCGGATAAGAATAAGATTATTGAGATCGGTGCAGTGAAAGTAGTCGGTGGTGTCATTACAGACCGCTTTTCGACATTTGTAAACCCGGAAGTGCCAATTCCATTCCGAATCGAGGAATTGACCTCAATTAAGGATGATATGGTCATTGATGCACCGAAGATTGAGGAGATTCTGCCGGAATTTATGAAGTTCTGCGATGGTGCGATCATGGTTGCCCACAATGCGGAATTTGATATGAGTTTTATTAAGAAAAACTGCAAGGATCAGGGGATAGAGAGAGAGTTTACGATCATAGATACAGTGGCTCTTGCCAGAATTCTGCTGCCGAACCTGAATCGTTTTAAACTCGATACCGTTGCAAAGGCATTGAATGTCTCACTGGAAAACCATCATCGTGCAGTTGACGATGCTGCCTGTACAGCAGAAATTTTTGTGAAATTTATTGAGATGTTAAAAGAACGCGGTATGGAAAATCTCGATGATGTGAACCATATGGTTTCCACCTCCCCGGAAACGGTCATGAAAATGCCGACCTACCATGCAATTATTCTGGCGACAAATGACATCGGACGTATCAATCTGTATCGTCTGGTTTCACTTTCACACCTCACGTATTATAATAAGAGACCACGTGTGCCAAAAAGTGAATTTGTCAAATACAGAGAGGGACTTCTTTTAGGCTCTGCCTGTGAAGCTGGAGAATTATACCGTGCGATTGTGGGCGGAAGACCGCAGGAAGAGATCATAAGACTTGTAAAGTTCTATGATTATCTGGAGATACAGCCGCTTGGAAACAATGAGTTCATGTTGCGCAGTGACAAGGAGCCGGTGAATACGATGGAAGAGCTGCAGGATATCAACCGTAGGATCTGCAGACTGGGGGAGGAATTTAACAAGCTTGTGGTGGCAACCTGTGACGTACATTTTCTGGATCCGGAAGATGAAATCTACCGCCGTATTATTATGGCAGGAAAGGGATTTAAGGATGCTGATGAGCAGGCTCCGTTATATCTCCGCACAACGGAGGAAATGTTAAAGGAATTCGAATATCTTGGAAGTACCAAAGCAGAAGAAGTTGTCATTACAAATCCGAACAAGATTGCGGATATGTGTGAGAAGATTGCACCGGTAAGACCGGATAAGTGTCCGCCGTTTATCGAGAATTCGGATCAGATGCTCCGTGATATCTGCTATAACAAGGCGCACAGCATGTATGGTGAAGAACTGCCTCCGATCGTAAAGGAGCGGCTTGACCGAGAATTAAATTCGATTATTTCCAATGGATATGCGGTAATGTATATTATCGCACAGAAGCTTGTATGGAAGTCGAACGAGGATGGTTACCTTGTAGGTTCCCGTGGTTCGGTAGGTTCCTCTTTTGCAGCGACCATGTCTGGTATCACGGAGGTAAATCCATTGCAGGCGCATTACCGTTGCGAATATTGCAAATACAGCGATTTTGATTCACCGGAAGTCAAGGCATTTTCCGGAAGAAGTGGTTGTGATATGCCGGATAAGATTTGTCCGGTGTGTGGCAAAAAGCTGGTAAAAGATGGATTTGATATTCCATTTGAGACCTTCCTTGGATTCAAGGGAAATAAAGAGCCGGATATCGACTTAAACTTTTCCGGTGAGTATCAGAGTAAAGCCCATGCTTACTGTGAGGTTATTTTCGGTTACGGACAGACGTTCCGTGCCGGAACGATTGGTACACTTGCGGATAAGACTGCATTTGGATATATCAAAAATTATTATGAAGAGCGCGGAATTCACAAGAGAAACTGTGAGATTGACCGTATTGTACAGGGATGTGTCGGCGTCCGGAGAACGACCGGACAGCATCCGGGAGGTATCGTTGTTCTTCCGGTGGGCGAGGAGATTAATACGTTTACTCCGGTACAGCATCCGGCAAACGATATGACGACTGCAACGGTTACGACTCATTTTGATTACCATTCCATCGACCATAACTTATTAAAACTGGACATTCTCGGACACGATGATCCGACCATGATCCGTATGTTACAGGACTTGACAGGACTTGATCCACAGACGATCCCTCTGGATGATCAGACAGTCATGTCGCTGTTTATGAATACCTCTGCATTGGGAGTAGAACCGGAAGACATCAACGGTATTCCCCTGGGATGTTTAGGAATCCCGGAGTTTGGAACAGATTTTGCGATGCAGATGGTTATTGATGCGAAACCGACCGAATTTTCGGATCTGATCCGAATTTCAGGACTTTCGCATGGTACGGATGTGTGGTTGGGAAATGCACAGACTTTAATTGAGCAGGGGATTGCAACGATTTCTACTGCAATCTGTACCCGTGATGATATTATGATTTATCTGATCAGTATGGGACTTGACAGTGAGCAGTCTTTTACCATTATGGAGTCTGTTCGAAAAGGTAAGGGATTAAAGGAAGAATGGAAGGAAGAGATGCGGGCACATAATGTACCGGAATGGTATATTGATTCGTGTTTAAAGATTAAGTATATGTTCCCAAAGGCGCACGCGGCTGCCTACGTTATGATGGCATGGCGTATCGCATACTGCAAAGTTTTTTACCCGCTTGCCTATTATGCAGCATATTTTTCCATTCGTGCGACAGGTTTCAACTATGAGATCATGTGTCAGGGAAAAGAGCGTCTGGAATATTTTTATAAAGATTACACGAGAAGAAAAGATTCTCTTTCCAAAAAAGAGCAGGATGTCTACCGTGATATGCGGATCGTGCAGGAGATGTATGCGAGAGGCTTTGATTTCACGCCAATTGATATTTACCGTGCACTGCCGGATCGTTTCCAGATCATCGATGGAAAACTTATGCCGGCGTTAAATACGATCGAGGGTATGGGCGACAATGCTGCAATCGCGGTTGCGGAAGCAGCAAAAGACGGAAAATTCTTATCCAAAGATGATTTCCGCCAGAGAACCAAGGTGACGAAATCTACCATTGATCTTATGGCAGATCTTGGACTGCTGGGCGATATGCCGGAGTCCAATCAGTTGTCGTTATTTGATTTTGCATAAATATTTGTTTTGCGGGATAAAGAAACGCCAGGAAAAAATGAAGTTTCCTGACGTTTCTTTTTTTGTAAAAAATTGTATTGTAACAACGCCTGCTTACGGATTGAAAATCTGTACATTGCCCGGGGCAGCAACAGATGTATAATAAGGGGTTTTGGTCGTAAAATCTTTAAAATAGACATAAGTGGAAGTTACATTAATGGCAGTGTAGTTGCCTTCTTTTAATTCCTGATAATTGCTTCCATCTGTATTAATACAACAGATGGCCGGATTTGTCTTATCATTTTTCTGAAAAAAGATTTTATCGCCTGTGACATTATAGCAGTCGACACGGCAGTCCGTGACCAGCGTTTTTTCACCATTTGTCAGATCGACTTTGGCAATGCGGTAATCGTTTTCACAGTCCATAAAATAAAGATTGTTTCCGTCTTTCACCGGCATCCAGCAGTTCCCCTCATAGATGACTTTTGCGTGGTCATTGGAAGTGTCCATCTCATAGATATTATGATTGTCTGTCAGTCCGTTATAATAAATATATTGTCCATCGGTACTTGCGGTAAAGTAGGACTGTTTTTCTACCTGCTCTTTTTCCTTGCCATCAATTTTGACTTTGTACAGCGTGGTTGCATCAGTGGTATCATAATGCAGATAGTACAGATAATTTCCAACCAGGGAAGCATACATACACGGATCATCATCTAAAATTTCAGGTTTTCCTTTTCCGTCAATGTCCAGCCGGCATAAGCTGTTGGTATTGACCGGGAGGAAGGAAAACGAATCAGCGCTTTTTCCCTTAAGTTTACAGTAATAAATGTAGTGGTCATCCACGTTGATGTAGCTGACACTCTGATCCTCTAACTTTTTGATGTTTGTGCCGTCCGGGTTCATGGAGTACAGACAGTAGTTGTCGGCAGGGTTGGCAAAGTAGACAATACCATCTTTTTCACAGAAATATCCTTCGTTATACAGATTTCCCGCAGTGTTGCCGTTGACATAACCGTCATTATACCGAATGCGGTTTATGTACCGGTAGAGAAAAACACACCCGGCAGCAAGAAGGATCACCAACACAAAAAGCAGCCATTTCCAAATTTTTTTCATAAGTAAATCACCTCTTTGATTTATAATCTTTATCTATAAAAAGTATAGCATTTCTGTATACCATGACGCAAGTGTTCTCTTGCAAGCAAACTGTGAATGTAATATATTATAAATAATAAATGGAAAGGCTTGGATTTATTATGAGAGATTTATTGGAACTAAGAGATGAGATCGATCAGATCGACAGTCAGATCGTAGATCTGTATGAACGCAGAATGGCAATTTCTGAGGAAGTTGCTGAATATAAAATTGCTGTAGGAAAGAAAGTATTTGACAAGCAGCGTGAGGTTTCCAAGTTGGAAACATTGAGCAGAAAAGGAACTACGCCATTTTTAAAACATGGTATCCGTGAACTGTTCGAGCAGATCATGTCCATGAGCCGGAAGCGTCAGTATCAGCTTCTGACAGAACATGGCCAGACGGAAAAACCCGATTTTAAAGAAGTAGATCATCTGAATTACAAAAATGCTAAAATCGTATTTCAGGGAACAGAAGGCGCGTATTCCCAGCTTGCGCTGAATGAGTATTTCGGGGAGAATGCAGACAGTTATCATGTGGATACGTGGCGGGATGCGATGGAAGCCATCCAAAACGGGGAGGCCGATTACGCTGTATTCCCAATTGAGAATTCATCCGCCGGAATCGTTTCCGAGAACTATGATCTTATGGTGGAATACAATAATTATATCGTGGGAGAGCAGATCATCCGTATCGACCATGCACTTTTGGGTCTGCCGGAAGCAGACATGGACGATATCACCGACATTTATTCCCACCCACAGGCGCTGATGCAGTGCTCGAAATACCTTGAGAGCCACAGAGACTGGGAAAAGCACAGTCTGAAAAATACGGCGATGTCCGCCCAGAAGATCAAAGAGGATGGGAAAAAGAACAAGGCAGCGATCGCAAGCACCCTGACTGCGGATATTTATGGTCTGAAAGTGCTCGACGAGGCGATCCAGAACAATAAAAATAATTACACAAAGTTTATCATTGTGGCGAACAAGAAGATTTTTGAATTGAGAGCCAATAAGATCAGTATCTCTTTTGAAGTTCCGCATGAGAGCGGTTCGCTGTACCATAAGCTGTCCCATTTTATCTACAACGGAATCAACATGAACAAGATCGAGTCCAGACCGGTGCAGGGAAAAGCGTGGGAGTACCGCTTCTTTGTTGACATTGAGGGAAACCTCAATGATGCAGCCGTACAGAATGCGCTGCGGGGGCTGACAGAGGAGACCATCCGATTGAAAATACTTGGCAATTATGTGAGTGCAGAAGGGAATGAATAAACTGATGAAAAGTCCAAAGAATTTGATCTTATATAAAGATTTTGAAAATGGTAACTTATTTTACAACATGACCTGGATCATGGAGAATTACGAAAATGAATATTATAACAAAGAGGACGTGGAGTCTCTTTTGTATGAGAGTTTGAACCAGCTAATGGAGCTGGCAGTGAGTCATGGATTTGAGGGAAACCTGTGGCACAGTTTTCTGGCATTTATTCTTGTAAATAATGAGAATGCTTACAGTAAAGCCTGTGAGATCCGCGGAGAAGTGGAGGGATCCATCAATCAGATCGTATTGCATGACTTTGAAATCATCAAATCGCTGTTTGATTTCGATTTTGGAAAGCTTGCCTCTTATTTTGAGATGGACTGTATCGATGCTATCACCGATTACCAGAGCATGACAGGAAGCGGAAAGATTTTTAATAAGAGGATCAAGGAGCGCATCAATGAGTTGAAGTTAAATCTGGAAGCTTCCACAGATGTGTCCGGATTTAAAGATGCAGTGACGGCATTTTATAAAGATTTTGGCGTTGGCAAACTAGGACTTCACAAGGCATTCCGCATTCAGCACAGGGAAAAGGGAGATGTGGAGATCGTGCCGATCACAAATATTGCCCATGTGAAATTAGACGATCTGGTCGGCTATGAGCTTGCAAAACAGAAACTCATCGACAATACAGAAGCATTTGTCAACGGAAAGCAGGCAAATAACTGCCTGTTATATGGGGATGCCGGAACCGGAAAATCCACCAGTATCAAAGCCATTGCAAACCAGTACTATGACAGAGGCTTACGTCTAATCGAAGTGTACAAGCACCAGTTCTGTGATCTGAATGATGTCATCGCACAGATCAAAAACCGCAATTACAAGTTCATTATTTACATGGACGATCTCTCTTTTGAAGAGTTTGAGATCGAATATAAATATCTGAAGGCAGTGATCGAGGGCGGTCTTGAGAAAAAACCGGACAACGTACTGATCTATGCAACCTCCAACAGACGCCACCTGATCCGTGAAACATTTTCGGATAAAGAGGAAGTGCGTGAGGATATGCATACTTCCGATACTGTACAGGAAAAACTATCCCTGTATGCAAGATTTGGTGTTTCCATTTATTTTGGCGCACCGAACAAGAAGGAATTCCAGAATATTGTCAAAGTACTTGCAGAAAAATACCAGGTTTCCATGGATGAGGACACTTTGCTTGCTGAGGCCAATAAATGGGAGCTTTCCCACGGTGGATTATCCGGCAGGACGGCACAGCAATTTATCAACTATTTACTTGGAAAAGAATAAAAAATTGGTATAATAGAGTTATACAAAAGAAATGAGGAGGCAGACATCTGGTGATCCATACATTCGCAGCAATTTATATCGGTTCTTATGAAGTAAGTATTAAAATATTTGAGATTTCGGGAAAGAAGAAAATCCGTGACATCGATTATATCCGGAGCAGGATCGAGCTCGGAAGAGATGCATATTCCAAGGGAAGTATCGGATATGAACTTGTGGAGGCGCTGTGTGATACGCTTGCCGAGTACAAAAAGATCATGGACGGCTACCGGGTGGACAGTTACGAAGCGTATGCTGCCGCAGCCTTGAGAAACGCTGAAAATGAACTTTTTATCTTAGACCAGATCCGCATCCGGACAGGACTTCTCGTAAAAGTTTTAAGTAACTCTGAGCATCGCTTTATCAGTTATAAATCGGTTGCCATGCGGGAAGATTTTGAGCGTATGATCCAGAAAGGTGCAGCAGTTGTGGATGCCGGAGGCGGCGGTATGCAGATCACGGTATTCTCAAAGGGAAAAGTAGTCACAACACAGCATCTGGCACTCGGCACCATGCGTATGCGGGAGCAGCTTGCAAGAAAAAGTAATAATCTGGCACAGTATGAACTTCAGGTAGAAGAACTTGTTGACAAGGAACTTGAAGTTTTTAAAGCTATGTATCTTCAGGAGACGAAGATCAAATACCTGATCATCATCGGTGATTATATATCAGAGATCAGCAGAAAAGTAGAAAAAAACAAGGAAGATAATACCATAGAGGCAGCAAAGTTCTTAAAGTACATCAGAAAGCTGGATGAGAAGACATTAGAGGAAATCTCAGAGGAATTGAACCTTTCGAATGAGAGTGATGCGCTTGTCATTCCATATATGATGATCTTTAAATGCATGGCGGAGAGCATCGGCGCAGAGAGTCTCTGGGCACCGGGAACAAATGTCAGCGATGGTATCGCATTCCACTATGCACAGAAGAATAATATGATCCGGGTAGAACATGATTTTGAGGCGGATGTCTTATCTGCCGCAAGAAATCTTTCCGAGCGTTACATGAGTTACACCCCACATATTGATGCACTGACGCAGATGGCAACCCTTATTTTTGATACGATGAAAAAAGTACATGGACTTGGCAGAAGAGAACGGCTGCTTTTACAGGTGGCTGCCATTTTACATGACTGCGGAAAATATATCAGTTTTGCCAACGGACCGTCCTGCTCCTATGACATTATTATGGCTTCCGAGATCATCGGACTGACACACAAAGAGCGTGAGATTGTTGCAAACACAGTATTATATAATACATGGCCGCTTCCTGACTATGAAGATCTCGCAGATAAACTGGATCATGACAGTTATCTGTCCGTTGCAAAACTTTCTGCAATCCTTCGTGTATCCAATGCAATGGACCGGAGCCACAAGCAGAAGTTTAAGAATGTGAAGGCGGCGGTCAAGGGAAGAGAGCTTGTGATCACAATTGAGACAATGGATGATATTGCTTTGGAAAAAGCACTGTTTGATGCCAAAACGTCATATTTTGAAAATATATTCAGCATAAAGCCGGTGATCAAAGAGAAGAGAGTCTACGGCTGACAGTCAACCAATGGAAAGGCTAGGTTTATCTTATGGAGAAAGAACAGGATTTAAAAAAACCGGAATATTACGAAAACAGGGAATTAAGCTGGCTGAAATTTAACCACCGCGTATTAAACGAAGCGAGAGATAAATCCATTCCGCTTCTGGAGCGATTAAAGTTTGTCAGTATCACTTCGTCAAATCTGGACGAATTTTTTATGGTGCGTGTCGCTTCCCTGAAGGATATGGTACACGCCAATTATAAGAAAAAAGACATTGCCGGAATGTCAGCATCAGAACAGTTAGAGAAGATCAATGAGCGTACAAGAGAGCTTGTCACACTTCAGTACAATACCTATAACCGTTCTCTTGTACCGCTTATGCACCAGCATGGGATCGTTGTGATAGATGCGTTTGAAGATCTGAGTGAGTCACAGGCTGCGTTTGTGGATCGATATTTTGAAGACAATGTATATCCGGTACTCACCCCGATGGCAGTGGATGCCTCAAGACCGTTTCCGCTGATCCGGAACAAGACATTGAACATTGCAGCACTTCTTTCCAAGAAAAAAGGAAAAGCAGAAAAAGAGGAAATTGAATTTGCAACCGTTCAGGTTCCAAGCGTGTTGCCACGCCTGGTACATATCCCTTCGGAAGATGGAAATGAAAAGACCTTCATTTTATTGGAGCAGGTCATTGAGCGGAATATTGATAAACTGTTTTTAAACTACGATGTACTCTGCGCATATCCTTACCGTGTTATGCGAAATGCTGATCTGTCGATTGATGAGGATGAAGCGGCGGACCTGCTAAAAGAGATTCAGAAACAGTTAAAAATGCGTCAGTGGGGCGAGGTTATCCGTCTGGAAGTGGAGGATGGCATTGACAAAAAGCTGTTAAACTTCTTAAAAGATGAATTAAAAGTGGCAGAACAGGATATTTTCCAGATCAACGGACCAATTGATTTCACATTCCTGATGAAAATGTATGGATTAGAAGGCTGTGACGATCTGCGGAATGAGCCTTACACGCCACAGCGCGTGCCGGAGATCGTACCGGGGGAAAATATTTTTGATGAGATCCGAAAAGGAGATATCCTTTTGCATCATCCATACCAGACGTTTGATCCGGTGGTTGATTTTATACGTCAGGCATCTGTGGATCCGGATGTACTTGCCATCAAACAGACACTTTACCGTGTCAGCGGCAATTCACCAATTATTGCTTCATTGGCACAGGCGGCTGAAAACGGCAAGCAGGTTTCTGTTTTAGTGGAGTTAAAGGCGCGATTTGATGAGGAAAATAACATTGTCTGGGCAAAAAAATTAGAGCAGGCTGGCTGCCATGTTATCTATGGTCTGGTTGGACTGAAAACCCACAGCAAAATAGCGCTGGTTGTCCGGAGGGAGGAAGATGGTATCCGTCGTTATGTGCATCTTGGAACCGGTAACTACAACGACTCCACAGCAAAGTTATATACAGACTGTGGTATTTTTACCTGTGACGGTGCGATCGGAGAGGATGCAACTGCCGTATTCAATATGTTGTCCGGCTACTCCGAACCATTGTCGTGGAATGAACTTGCGGTTGCACCAATCTGGCTTCGCACGAAGTTCACAAAGCTGATCCGTCGTGAGACGAAGCATGCAAAAGAGGGAAAACCTGCAAAGATCATTGCAAAAATGAATTCGCTCTGTGATCCGGGAATCATTGAATCCCTTTATGAAGCGTCTGCAGCAGGTGTTAAGATCCAGCTGATCGTCCGTGGAATCTGCTGCTTAAAAGTCGGAATCTCAGGGGTGAGCGAGAATATTGAAGTCCGTTCGATCGTTGGAAATTTCTTAGAGCACAGCCGGATATTCTATTTCTTCAACGATGGAGAAGAAGAACTTTACATGGGAAGTGCCGACTGGATGCCGCGTAACTTAGACAGACGAGTGGAGATTTTATTCCCGGTATTAGATGATGAACTGAAAAAACGTGTCAGACATATTCTGGATGTGGAGCTTGCAGATACTTTAAAAGCACATGTACTGCATGCTGACGGCAATTACGAGAAGGTAGACAGACGTGGAAAAGCAGCATTATCATCTCAGGATGTTTTCTGTAAGGAAGCAATGGAAGCTGTTCCAAAACCATCTCACGAATATCAGGGAAGAGTGTTTATCCCGGCAGAACCTGTAGAATAAATAGCAGTACGGAAAGAGCAGTTATTGTGTGAGGGAGGATGGCTATGAATAATAAAATTTTATTTGCAGATCTGGATCATACATTATTGTGTGATGATAAGTCGATTTCTGAAAAGAACCGGGCTGCAATACAGAAAATGTTAGAGCGTGGACACTATTTTGTTCTTGCAACCGGAAGACCGGTAGAGTCGGGCAGGATTGTTGCAAAGAATCTTGGACTGACCAGTCCGGGATGCTATATGATCGCCTTTAACGGGGCAGTGATCTATGACTGTGCGGCAGACCGTGTGCTTTATAAAAGTGCACTTCCAATCGAGGTTGCGCAGGAGATTTTTGACCGGGCGTATAAAGCCGGCATCTATGCGCAGACCTACAATACCGTAGACATTGTGACAAAACGGCACACAAAAGAACTGGATTATTATGTTGAGCGTTCTCATATGACCTACAAACTCACAAGAAGAATTTCGGATTGTCTGGATTCGGAACCTCAGAAAGTCATTCTGATCCATCTGGAGGATGATGAAAAATTAAAACGTTTCCAGAAAGCAAATGCCGCCTGGGCGAAAGGAAAATGCAACTCCTTTTTCTCCTGCAAAGAGTATCTGGAGTATTGTCCGGTCGACACGGACAAAGGAACCGGCGCACAGTATCTGGTGAAATTGTTAAATATTCCACATACCAGCACGGTTGCGATCGGAGATGAGCAGAACGACATTCCGATGATCCAATCCGCACATATTGGTATCGCTATGAAGAACGGAATCGATGATATCAAGAAAGCCGCTGATTATGTTACGGAAAATGATAATAATCATGATGCGATCGCGGAAGTGATCGAGAAGTTTATTTTATAAAAAAAGAGAAGCTTACCGTTGATATGTAAGCTTCCTTTTTTATCTGCCGGCTTTTATCGTTTCTAAAACAGAGTAAGGAATATACAGATGTCCCCGTCCTCTGCCAAGAGCGATATCCGGTTTGTTTGAGCCGTGGAAATCAGAGCCGCCGCTGATAAGCAGTCCGTTTTCCCTTGCAAGACGTTTCATCTGCTGTTCTTCTCCGGTGGTGTAGGTGGAGTAGATTGCTTCTAACCCGTCAAGTCCCACCGGTTTCAGCTCGTCGATCATTTTCTGGAGATTGGTGTTACTCAGACCGTAGAGCAGAGGGTGAGCTAAAATGGCAGTACCTCCGGCTTCTTTGATGAGACGCACGGCATCGGTGGAAGCGACTTTCAACCTGCCGACATAGCATTTGCAGTGGTCGCCGATATAGCGGTCGAAGGCTTCGCGGACACTCTTGATCTGACCATGTTCATACAGGAAACGTGCAATGTTAGCGCGTGTAATAACGCAGTCCGGATTTTCAGCCACCAGTTCTTCCATCGTAATGGAAAGCCCTTCCTTCCGGAGTGCCTCCACCATAAGTGCATTGCGCTCACTGCGGCATTTCCGGTATTCGGCTGTCTTTTTCAGAAGCTGCTCATTTTCGATATCAATATATAACCCCACGATATGGACTTCTTTTCCGTGATAATCGGTGGAGAGTTCAATGCCCGGTATCAGTTCGATTCCGGCAGAAGCAGCGAGGGGCATTGCTTTGCACACACCCTGGCAGGTGTCATGGTCTGTCAGTGCAAATGCCGCCAGCCCGGCTTTCTTTGCCTCAGCCACCAGATCTTTGGGTGTGAAAGTTCCGTCTGATTCGGTGGAATGTACGTGTAAATCGATAATTCTGTAATCCATAGTTTATTTGTCAATACCTTTCATGGTTCTTGTATTTTAAAAAAAATTTTATAATATAAGAAGAGTGTACTAAATGTCAACGCAAAATGCAAATACTGATGCTAAATTTATAAAATTTCATTCAAGAAAATTTATAAAATGCAAAAAATATACTTGACGAAATGAGTGTGTGTATGTTATATTATCAGAGTTGTTGAAAACAAAGTAGAGTATCCACTCTCACCGGAGCACAAATTTACAGTGTCTCATGGTTTAATACCTCAAACGTCGCATATGCGTATTTGATTGATTGTGGATAGTCTGCCTATCCACTTTTTTTATGTGGAAGCATGAAAAATTATTTTGGAGGTGCAATACCATTAGCGAGTTAATGATTAATGAACAGATCAGAGACAAGGAAATTCGTCTGATCGGAGAAAACGGAGAACAGCTTGGCATTATGTCAGCGAGAGAAGCTATGAAGCTTGCTGAGGAAGCAGAACTTGACTTAGTTAAAATCGCTCCAACTGCAAAACCACCTGTCTGCAAGATTATCGATTACGGTAAGTATCGTTATGAACTGGCAAGAAAAGAAAAAGAAGCCAAAAAGAAACAGAAAGTGGTTGAGCTGAAAGAGATTCGCTTGTCACCGAATATTGATTTAAATGATCTGAATACCAAAATGAACGCTGCAAAGAAGTTTTTATCCAAGGGAGATAAAGTGAAGATCACTTTGAGATTCCGCGGACGTGAAATGGCTCATATGAATGCAAGCAAACACATTCTCGACGATTTCGCAGAAAGCTTATCTGACACAGCAGTAGTGGAAAAAGCACCAAAGGTTGAAGGAAGAAGCATCAGCATGGTGTTGGCAGAAAAGAAATAATTATTTTAAGGAGGAATC
>ULNF01014681.1_pt1 | contig 15684 bp, 8 predicted proteins | sample 1951851 | NCBI WGS metagenome assembly ULNF01 (sample SAMEA4835570, study PRJEB28245) | human gut metagenome | biome: gut microbiome; material: fecal sample | place: Denmark | collected 2008 | reverse complement strand
GCTTCATGTGTAAATATGTAAAACGGTATTAACAAGTACATTTCTTTGTTCCATATATCCCGCAATGTATATTTCTGCATTTTTATAATAGGTATATCGTATTCTAATTTGCCGCCGGGTGTGACAAATTTCATTTTCATTACATCACCTGTGTTTTCATTTGAACGCAGAAACAATACTGCTGAATGAGGGAATGTTACTGTCAAAACTCCACCACTCTTTTTTCCATCTTCCGTTTTTCCCTCTTTCTCTATGGTTGCATCATCCAGTGCTATCTGTGAGTCATACTCGAAGAAACGTATTATCATACTGTTATCTATTGTAGCCTGACATTCCAGATGATATTTCTTTTCTCCCCATTTACTTATTACCTTGAAACTCGAATCTGTGATTATTTTTTCTTCTCCACCATCCTGCATGTTTTTGAAATGATAGTCATTCGCAAATACTATTTTTTCCGTGCCGTCGTAATGCTCACCAAATATCTCATTTAAAAGCGGTAATATAAATCTGGTACAATCGTTTAACATTGTACGAAATACATCATCATAAGGTGTACTGCTTATATTGCTATTGTTATAGTTTTTCTCTTTATCATTTTTACTCATTCTTTTTCCTCCATTATACTTAGTTTTTATGGTGTTTTCAATTGTGAATATGTTTGAAAGTTACTTTGATTTTGTCTTTGTGAATGTTTCTGAAATAAGATTTATAAGACTTTTTAATTTAAGAACTAATAATCCTGTTAAAATCTTGTTGATATAATATCAAGTTACCCAATCAATTTCTATTGTAATTTTTCACAGATATAATTTTTATTTTTGTATGATTTATACAATACTTTCTCACTTATATTTATTTTAAAAGGGTACACCAGTCTTTTGACTAATGTACCCTTTGTAAAAAATATTAAATTTCAATCATGTTTATCCTTTGCTAATATAAGCTGTATTATAAATGTTACTTTATTCTTACTCAGCAAATACTATCTCTTCCAAGAATTTTGCCGCATCTCTTATGCAGTCCTGACATCCTCTTAAAACAACTCCTGTCTCCACGCCTTTAAGGTCTTTACAGCGTGTTGCTTTGTTCTGGTCGAGAAATTTTTTTAATATTTGTCTTGAATACTGATATGTTTCCCCTTTGCTTATCGGATTGTCAAGGTTTCCGCAGCTGTTTTTCATTCCTGCTATAACACACGCCCCCGTAAGTGCACCGCATGTTCCTTCCATGCCGCCCATTCCAAGTCCTAATGCTTCCGTTGCTTTAAACATGCTTTCCTCGTCCATTCCGACAAGGTCACAATATGTACAGGCAACTGCCTGTGCGCAATTATATCCTTTATTGTGTCTCTCTATTGTTTTCTCTACTCTTGTTTCCATGTTTTTACTTTCCTTTCTTTTATCTTAATTTTTATTTTTCACACAAGGAGCAAAGTCCCTTTTCCCCCAATATCTTTTTATATTGTATCACAAAACCTCTTTGACGTAATCACGCAAACAACAATATTATATAGAAGATAAATGATATACACAACCGCATTATAATATGCTGTTATATCAGATACAGATGCACTGCCGATTTCCGCTGCTGCATTTGCTGCAATAACTGTTATTACAACTGCCGACATGCAATATATCAGCATTTCAACTAAGTTTATTTTTTTTATACCAGCTGATTTCATCCCAAGCTGTCTGAATGTACGCCAGTCTTTTATGCTTATTTTCATAACCGCACTTAGTATTGCGACTTCCAGTATTGCCATAAATACAAGTACCACAAATGCTATTCCTAAAGTGGCGAGCCTTTCTGATATTTTGTCATTATCGTAGCCTTCCAGTGACATTCTGTATGCGCTGACTGCCTGATATTTTTTATCCGCTTTATTTATCGCATCTATAACCTTGTCAGTTTTTGCATAGTGTGTTATATAAACCGATGCCTGCCTGCTTTCATTTTTAAAATATTGATAATAAAGATGCTTTGATATTTCAAGAAATGTTCCTGAATAATCGGTCATTTCATCGGTGAGTTCAAGTTTTAAGCTATCCTTTTTATTACTCAGATTTCCGTCACTTTTTCTTTTTTTAATATAGATAAGTGCCTTGCCTCTAAGCGCCTTTACATCTTCTTTTATAGTATTTACATCTGCCCCAGAGAGCCATACCGTCATATTGCAGGACGCCCTTGCCTTTTCGCCTGAAGCAATGCCCCATCTGGCATCATATTCTTTTAACGCTTTTTTATCTCCTCTTATGTCCTGAACACTATCATAAAGCCCTTCATCCCTGGTTTCACTGTAAACCGGTCTTACCTGTGCTTTTCCAAGAAACCAGCCAAGTTCCTTAAGATACTGATAAAACAATGTAAATTCTGCTTCGTCTGACTGTGAAGTAAGCATATTACAAAGACTTGTTGAAAAATACGCCTGCGTTGTCTTTTCTTTCAGACATCCTGTTATCTTCATGTCCTCATAATAATAGTCATCTGCGTCCCAGATATTTTTTGCCGTAAAATAAAATCGTTTCGTCTGTCCCACCACCGAGGTATCTTTTGAATACATCACAACCTCATTATTTTTTTCAGGCAGTCTGCCCGCTGCAAGCATTGAGCCGTTAATACAGCTTGATGATTTCATAAATTTATCAGCTTTTAAAAATTCAATATTCCTGTCTGCCGAAACTGCTTTTTTTATTCCTTTGGCATAAGTGACTATCCTGTTAAATTCAGATACGCTGTTCTTATTTACTGTACCATAACTGTATTGATAGTCTTTTCCCTCATCACAGTAATAATTTATGTCATCCGCTCTGTCGCATATGTCAGCCATGCGCACATAACTTATTTTATTCAACTTCTCTATATCGTTTTTATCAAATGAACTTCCGTCTTTTTTTATTACAGCAATCCTTGTCTTGTCAGGATTAGCATAAATCTTGTCATTATATTTTTTTGTCAGTGAAGCATCTTTATTTGCATATATCACACTTATAAATATAAATGACATAACTGATACAACACCAAAAAAGCAGAGGAAAAACAATCCTCTGATTTTTTTGGTAAAAATATTTTTCTTAACAAAATACATAACTACAGACATATCAGTTTTTTTATTTTGTTTCATGTTCATATAATCACTCCTTTACCGCAAGTTCTGCCGGCGGTCTTGATATTATATTGTTTACCGGAAGTATGCTTAGTATTATATTTACTGCAAAAATAATGATTATCAACAACAGAACCGCCCACCATGGAAATATCATTTTTATCTGAAGCGACGGTACTTGTGCCATGAATTTTATTACACCGCTTGTTATTATTGTGGCAGGCAATACCGTATATGTACATAACATCATCATTTCAAGTATATACGCTTTCAGAATACTTCCCTTTTCTATCCCGAGAAGTCTGTAAACCGTAAGTTCTTCTATTCTTGAAACGGCATTTGATTTTATTGAAAAATAAATCATTACAAATGCGAGTATTGCAAGCGCAAGTGTTACAATGTTTTTTGTTCCAATGCTCATTTTACGCTTTTCTTTATAGTTTTTGAGCTGATTATTATAGTTACATTTTACACTTGCCGTAAAACAATCATCCCTATAAGGTGCTGCCTCATTTAGTAAATATTTTATTGCACCGTCAACATCATCAGTATAGACATTAAATGTCTTTGAATATACATTGTAAGCCGTTCTTATCTTCTGACATTCCTCCTCACTTGCTACATAATCTGCATCTATGTCATCATTAAAATAACCGACAATCTCAAATGTTCCGTATCTTTCATCGGTAAACAGGAATGAACCTGACATTTTCTCTTTATCATAAATAGATTTCTTTGCCAGAACTGTTCCGCTTTTTAGTGTCGTATCGGACTTTATACCACTGTCTTTTTTGTCAGCATAAAGTCGTTTCATCTCTTCAAGCGAAGCAATATTCATCGCTGAATAAGAAAGTCCGAGTAATTTGTTTTCTTCCACAAATATGTCCGGTTCTCCCGTGTCGCAGACACCTGATATTTTAAATTCAAGCTGATTTGCGGCTGACATTATTGTAGTTCCAACAAAATCATCAACTTTTTTATACATTCGTGCTATTTGACTGTCTGATTTCATAAAATTTTCAAGCACCCACTTGTCAACCACTGCCTCATCCTTATTTTCGGGCATTTTTCCGCATATAAGTAACGACTCTTTTAAATGTTTACTTGGGATAAAAGAATATCCGCTAAGGTCTGCAACACAGTTTGCAAGCTGACTGTAACCATTATATTTTACCGACATATCACAATTTGCCGAAATAAATATATCCGAATATTTTTTATCTTTTTTTATTTTTGCAATATATTTTTCTACCGCTTCATCAAGTTTGTCAGCATAAGAATCTTCAACAGGATTTAATTTTACGGTAACAACATGGGAATCACTTTTTACAACACTTTGTTTATCTATCGACATGCGGTTGGTAAAATCTGCCGTTCCTATAGCCAAAATTACTGATACCATTAAGAGCGTAACTATCATAAATGCCTGTTTTTTTCCAAGGAGTTTTAAATTTCCACTCGCCATTTTTATAATTTCACTAAACGGAAGTTTTGCAGATTTTCCCGCCTTCGGCTTTTCAAGCGAATAGTCAATCTCATCAACACTGTTTATATCTATCTGCGGCTTTTCTTCATCCAACATCTGACAGCCCGATTCCTCACCCTCAAACACAATTTCCGTGTCCGAAAGATTTTGTATGTACAGCTTTCCGTCTTTCCATGCAAAATTGAGCACTATTTTCTCATTAACACCATTTTGTGAAACATCATTTTTTGTTTCAGCGGCATTATTTTTTAATTGCTTATCCTCTTTTGCGTTATCGTATATGTTTATCTCAAATTTATCATTTTCAATGCTTTCTTTTGATAATTCTTTTAAATATATATTTGAGTCATCCGCTTTCTCATAACTCTTTGTCGCCTTGTTTTTATAATCTTTCTTTATCTGTCCGTCCTGTATCTCAATTATTCTGTCGGCGAAAAATTTTGAAATTCGTTTTTCATGCGATACCACTATGACAAGACATTCTTTTGATATACTCCTCAAAAGACTCATCGTATTTATTGTATTTTCCTCGTCAAGATTTCCGGTAGGCTCATCCGCAAGTATTATAGACGGTGCTTTTACAAGTGCTCTCGCAATAGATACTCTCTGCTGCTGTCCTCCCGAAAGTTCCGACACAAGTTTCTTTTTGTAACGCCCCATATTTAAAGCGTTGAGGACATATTCCGTTCTCTCCTGTTTCTCTTCCTCTGTCATATCATATACACTGAGTGCAAGCTTAACATTGTACTCAACAGAGTAATCCATCAACAGATAATAATTTTGAAATATATATCCGAATTTGTCGTTTCTTATTTTCTCTATCTGCTTTGGAGAATACTTTTTTACTTTCTCTCCGTCATAGTCAATCTCCCCGTCAGCAAACACATCAAGACCACCTATTGTATTTAAGAGTGTCGTTTTTCCTGAACCACTTTCACCTAAAATCACAACAAGCCCTTTATTTTCAAACTCCAGATTTATGTCATTTAATACATGAAGTTCATTATTTTTTCCCTTATTAAAATATTTATTTAGATTTTTCACTCTTATCATTTTTCAAACCTCCCCCCAATTAATTTATTAAACGCCTTTACCGTTATACCACAAAGAACAAGATTGTAGATTATATAAATCAGATAAAACGGAATCGTGTAATAGGCAAGCATATTCATGATTGTACCGCTTCCACCAACTGCAATAATATTAAATACAACCATCACGAATATAACTGAAACCGTGCAATATGAAAACATTTCCAAAATGCTTATTCTGTTTATCGTCTTTATCTTCATTCCTATAAATTTAAGAATGAAGTAATCTTTAATCTTAATTTTCATCAGTGAACGAAGTATAATCATTTCAAGTATCATAAGCATTATAAGAACTCCGAGAGCTATTCCAAGTGTCGTAAGACGTTCAGACACTTTTTCTTCATCATACTCCCCAAGCGACATTCTATATGTGCTGATCGCTTCGTAATTTGAGTCCAGTTTCTCAATACTCTTTATAACTTTATCTGTTTTGGCATAATTTGTAATATAGACTGCCGCCTGCTTACTCTCATTCTTGAAATATTTATAATAGAGATGTTTTGATATTTCAACAAACTTGTCAGCATAATCAGTTACATCTTTCTGTACGTCAAGTATAATCTTGATACTTTCACTCTCTAACTGACCGTTTTTATCTCTTTTAGTTATTGTAAGTCTGTCTGTTCCCATCATTGAATTTGCATCATCCACATACATATTGGAACTATTTGAATTTCCACCACTTTCCGAAACTTCTGCATTGCATGATACTCTTGCCTTTTCCCCTGAAGGTATTCCGTTTCTGTAGTCGTAAGCAGCTTTCCTTGCCTCTTTGTTATCAGTTATATCTTCATTGCTGTCATAGATATTATCCCTTGTCTCACTATATACCGGAATCAGATTATAACTTCCGCGAAAACTGTCTGAAAGCTTATCATACGCAAAATCAAGCTTAAACTTAGCTCCGTCAGATGATGTCGAAAGCATATTGCAAAGACTTGTTGCAAAATATGCCTGATTTGTCTTTTCCTTAAGGCATCCGGTTATCTTCATATCCTCATAATAATAAACATCCGTTCCCCAGATATTTCTTGCCGTAAAATAAAACCTCTTAGTTTTTCCGACTACTGAAGTGTCTTTTGAATATATGACAACCTCATTATTCTTCTTAGGAAGCCTGCCTTTTGCAAGGTCAGCTTTTGTAATGCAGCTCACTGACTTCATGAATTTATTCTTTTTGACAAATTCAACATTCATATCCTTTTGGACTGCTTTTTTGATACCTGCTGCATATGTCCAGTAATTATCCTTTGTGTCTTCATATGAATATGACATCTCATCGTCGTTTGAAGCACCGTATGAATACTTATAATCTTTTCCTTCCTCGCAATAATAATTTATATCGTTCGCCCTGTCACATATATCTGTGTTATTAACATATTTGATTTTGTTGAGTTTTTCTATATCTTTGCTGTTAAAATAAGTCCCGTCTTTTTTCCTTACGGCTATCCTTGTCTTATCATCGTTATAATAAATTGACTTGTCATACTCCTTTGTTGATGCATCATCAATATTTGAATAAACCTGACCTAAAAACAAAAAAGATGCTGCTGAGACAACCATTAAAAACACGACAAATAACAATGCTCTTAGTTTCTGAGTTGAAAAATTTTTCCATGCAAAATATTTTGCTATACTGTTTGACTTTTTCCTCTGCTTTTTTGAGCCCATTTTATCATGTTTTAATTCTTCTTTTGACTTTTTTAGTCCATCTTCAACAACATCTGTTTTTTTATTATTTTCCTGCGAATTATTCCTATTATTATCATTCACATTTCTGTTTTGAGTATTGACAGCCATGTCAACTACCACTTCACCATCATGTATCTTTATCTTTCTTGTCACATAATCCTGTGCCTGCTCATAATTGTGAGTAACCATGATAACAAGTTTTTCTTTTGATAATTCAGCTAACAGTTTTATTATCTGAAGCCCTGTCTCATTATCAAGGTTTCCTGTCGGTTCGTCCGCCATAAGCACATCAGTCTCTTTTGCAAGTGCTCTCGCAATGGCAAGTCTCTGCTTCTGACCACTTGAAAGTTTTGAAGCACGGCTTTTCTCAAAACCTTTAAGTCCGACCTTTTCAAGATATACAACTGCTTTTTTCTCAGCTTCATCTTTCGGAACGCCAAGAATGAGAAGCGCACTTATCATATTGTCGAGTACACTATAATGACCTATAAGATTGTAATTCTGAAAAACAAATCCAATTTTATTTCTGCGGTATTCCTCCCAGTCATCATCATCATACTGAAAAGTAGGTTCACCTTCAACATACATCTCCCCCTCATCATATGTATCTATACCGCTTATAACATTTAAAAGTGTTGTTTTTCCGCTGCCGCTTTCCCCTGTTATGGCAACAAACTCACCTTTTGAAAATTCAAGATTTACATTTCTGAGCGCCTGCGTAACTGACGTATCAGAATAATAGTATTTATAAATATTTTGTAGTTTAATCATACTTCTCCCCCTTTTATGTATTTATTCGCTAAATCCATCATAGCATACTTTGCAAATTCAAAAAGCCACAACAATTAGCTTGTTTTTACTCTAAGAAATACAAAAAAACAGTACGAATAAACTCCGTACTGTTTTTAATCTAGTATATTAATATCTTCTGCCTTCTTCCTCTTTTCCAAGGAATCTCATCGCATTGTGAATATCATCATCACTATAGCTCTTTTTAGCATATATGTGAAGTCCGTTCTTTCTTCTGCATTCCGGACATACAGCTCCGAAATCTATCGTTTTTCCACAAATCTGACAATGAATCGGTGTGATGTGCTCACCTTCTTTGTACTGGATACGACCTTCTCTTATCCATCTTCTAACCTTTACAACCGGTATCCCAAAATGATCTGCAACATCTATTTCCTTTACATCATTCTCTCTGATGTAGTCTTTAACCTCTGCAAATAAGTTTAAATCCTTGCACTCGGGACATATCTCGTCTCTGTACATTTTGTTAAGTATGCGTCCGCATTGCTTGCACTCATGTACATTCTCATCTGTCTTTCTTTCAAGGTTTTTCCTCTCAAGCCTCATGTGCAATCCCTCCAATTCATCGATATGCCTATATCTATTTTCCTAAAAATTCCTTGCCGCCCATGTATGATCTGAGTGCTTCAGGAATGCGAACATTTCCATCTGCCTGAAGATTATTTTCAAGGAAAGCTATAAGCATTCTAGGTGGTGCAACAACTGTATTGTTGAGAGTATGTGCAAAATATTTTTCTCCATTCTCTCCACGGACACGAATCTGAAGACGACGTGCCTGTGCATCTCCAAGATTTGAGCAGCTTCCCACTTCAAAATATTTCTTCTGACGTGGTGACCATGCTTCAACGTCGATAGATTTAACTTTAAGATCTGCTAAATCACCTGAACAGCACTCAAGCGTGCGTACAGGTATATCAAGACTCCTGAACAAATCAACTGTATTCTGCCATAATTTGTCAAACCACATTTTGCTTTCTTCCGGCTTACATACAACTATCATTTCCTGCTTTTCAAACTGATGTATACGATAAACTCCACGCTCTTCTATTCCATGAGCACCTTTCTCTTTTCTAAAGCAAGGAGAATAACTTGTAAGAGTTTTTGGAAGTTCTTTCTCGTCAACAATTGTATCTATAAATTTACCAATCATTGAATGCTCACTTGTTCCGATAAGGTATAAATCTTCACCCTCTATCTTATACATCATGGCATCCATCTCGGCGAAACTCATAACACCAGTAACTACATTGCTTCTAATCATAAAAGGTGGTACACAATATGTGAATCCTCTGTCAATCATAAAATCTCTTGCATAAGATATAACTGCCGAATGAAGTCTCGCAATATCTCCCATAAGATAATAAAAACCGTTTCCTGCAACTTTTCCTGCTGCATCAAGGTCAATACCATCAAATTTTTCCATGATTTCTGTATGATAAGGTACTTCAAAATCAGGAACTACAGGCTCACCAAACTTCTCAATCTCAACATTTTCACTGTCATCCTTACCGATAGGAACACTTGGGTCAATGATGTTTGGAATAACCATCATTCTCTCTTTAACTTTTTCCTGATATTCTTTTTCAAGCTCTTCTAACTCTGCAAGCTTTTCAGCATTTTTTGAAACTTCTGCTTTCTTTGCCTCTGCTTCTTCTTTCTTACCCTGTGCCATAAGTGCGCCAATCTCTTTTGAGATTGACTTTCTTGAAGCACGAAGTGCATCCGCATCCTGCTTTGCTTGTCTTGACTTAGCATCAAACTCTATAACCTCGTCTACTAACGGAAGCTTGTCATCCTGAAACTTATTTTTAATGTTCTGTTTAACAATATCCGGATTTTCTCTCAGAAATCTTATGTCAATCATTTTTTATCTCCTTTAACTTTTCTTCAATATTAAATCATAAATATTATTTTACACACATTTATGCGATAATGCAACCTGTAACAGTATCGTACTAATTTGTCTCCTTTGCCTTACTCTCAAGGAAACATTTTTCAAATACATTGCTTCTAACTGCACCGTAATACATATCGCCCTCAAACATCTCACAGCCTATTTTCTTTGCAAATTCCTCCTGCATAGGCGTATGTATTCCTCCACATGTGACTGTAAGACCTAAACTTTTTGCCATCTCCACGGTTTTACTCAGAATAATGCATTCTTTCTTTGAAGTCATATATTTATTAAAATATTCACCGTGGAACTTTATACCTGTCACACTCAGTTTCCTAATGGAATGTACTGCCGTATGGTCAGTTCCGAATCTGCTTATGATGACTTTGTATCCTCTTGCACACAATTCTTCTATAGCCATCTCAAGCACTGTAGTCATATCGGCAAGATACCTCTCCTGAATTTCTATAATAACATTTTCAGGCTCAATGCCATTCTGTTTCACTACAATATCATCTATCTTTTTAACAATATTTTTATCTGAAAGTTCACTTGCAGTCATCTCAATTGAAAACGGAACTATTTTATTGCCCATTTTTTTCCATGCACCAACACTGCAGCATACCAAAGACAATGTAGCAAGTGCAAAGCTGTTCAACTTTCCGCCACGCTCAATAAGTCTCATCAAATCGTCAGATTCAAGAACCTGACCATCCTTCAACTGAACCCTTGGTACTGCTTTGCAGCCTACAATATTATCTTTATCACCGCATATTCTAGGCATATAGCATATCTCTATGTCATGATTTCTTACCGCATCATGAATCTGTTCGATAACATCTTCCTCTTTAAACTGTTCACTCTTAAGGTCCTCAGTATAAATAGCATAATGATTTCCACGAAGTCCTTTAATGCTTCTTCTCGCCATGTCAGCTTTTTCAAGCATTTCAAGCAATTCACAATCCGTTTCCTGTACAAGATAAATTCCTGTGGTTGTACCAAATTCTATATTTACTTCTTTGTCCTCCTCACTTGCAACATTTCTAGACTTAACCATAGATGACATCATCTTCAGAAGGTCTTTATGATGTTCATATTTCAAAAGTACAACAAAATAATCTCCGTCAACTCTTGAGCAGACACCATCCTGTGCAAGATTTGCAAGAAGTGTTTTTGAAAACTCTTCCAAAATTCTGTTACTTATCGAAAATCCGTAATTGTGACTGAATTTTCTAAATTCATTTATATCCGCACATACAAGTGCATAGTGTTCATCGTCCTTTCTGCCGCTCAAAATCTTTTCTGCTGCATTCATAAATGATGCATACGGCATAAGCGATGTAATGTTATCCTCAGCTTTAGCCTGTGCCGACTTAGCCATATTTACAAGTTTATTCTGACCTGATATTTCATCTCTCTCTTTGTCAAGAACCGTTGAAATTCCGTCAACCATATCAACTATTCTGGCTACTGAATAAATCTTGTCCGGCTTTTCCCCACCATCATCCGAAACAGATACGGCACATATCTCAACATTTCTAAACAGTGCACTATTGTCCCTTATACGGTAAATGTAACGGCTGCTGCCTGCTTTCTCTACTCTTTCCTTTATCCTTTTTTCAAATATCTCAACGTCATCAGGATGGAAAAGTTCGAGAATATCCGGCAAATCATCCCATGTATTTAAAAATTTTTCTTCTGAGAAAGCCTCACCGAGACTTCCGCTCATGGAAAACTTTTTCTCGTTTATATCATATGTCCACATAGCCTCCTTGAGGTACTCCGAAACATATTTAAAACGTCTCGCATTTTCCTCAAACTCTGCTTCCATAATTTTTCTTGATGTAATGTCCATAAGAACGCAAAGGTATACGTCATCTCCGCTCTCATCATCAATCTTTCTTCCATTTACATAAACCCACTTGGTATGCCCCATCTTTCCGAGCAATCTATGTTCAAAGCCCAAAAGTCCATGATTTTCAACAGTAGTGCCAAATGTGCTCATAACCATTTTCATATCAGAAGGATGTATTATGCGGTCACAATAATCTCCAAAATTTATGTGAAATTCCGCTCTGGAATAACCTGAAAGCATAAAATATCCGTCATTTGCATAAAGAATTTTCATGTCTTTCATTCGTATCTTTATAACTCCACCCGGAATACTGTTTGCAATAACATCAATCTCGTGTTTCGCTTTAAACACACTCTCAACATTATTTTTAGACTTCGTGACATCCTGACAAGAACAGAAAAATTTATTTTCCATCATATGTAAAATACTTTTTGCTGAAATTGCCAGCCACGCAATAGTCCCGTCTTTTCTCTTTACCCTGCATTCAACCTTTACTATTCCACCAGCTGCAAACTGCCTTGCAATAAGGTTTTTGACCTTCTGCTTTTCTTCAGGCAGGATAACCGCCATAAGACTGTTGTTATATTTTTCCTCAAATTCTTCTTTTGAATATTGAAGCATTGAGTAAAATTTCCTGCTGGCATATGTAATTTCCATATCGCCGCCAGATTTTGAAATGAAAAACGCACACTCCGATACATCAATCAATTTTTCAAAAATTTTTCCATCCATCTTAATCCCCCTTTTCCAAATCCCGGATAACTTTTATCCCCCCGGTAATGCATCAGATGTACTGAGGTAACACCTTTTCTTAATCCGGCAGGTATTTAATTATCATGGATTTAAGATCATCAAGCTTAACAGGCTTAAACAGCCAGTCATTCATTCCAGCTGCCTTATATTCTGTTTCAACACCTGTTATGGCATTTGCAGTAAGTGCAATAACAGGTACATTTTTGCAATACTCCGATGACATGGCTCTGATATATTTTGTAGTTTCAACCCCATCCATCTCAGGCATCATATGATCCATAAAAATCATATCATACTGTCTGCCTCTGCCAAGTGCCTTTAAAATTGCCTCTCCACTTGAAAATACTTCCGGAATAACCCCAAACTCTCTCAATTGGGTTACAGCAACCCTTAAATTAACTTTATTATCATCGACAACAGCAACCCTCGCGTCTTTAAATTTCTCGTTTGAAACTTCCTGTGTTTTTTTAGGAACGCTGTCAATATCAGTCTCAACTTCACTGCTTAGATTTTTTCTCACTATGCCTTTTTGAGGTACATAAGCCTCCTTAGCCATATCAGATTTCTTTTCAAATAAAACCCTGTAAACCTTAAACAGGTCAAAAGGCTTTCTTATGTACAATTCTGGTACATCATTTTCAGAAAAAACAGTATAAAATTCAAGCAATGCTATTTTTTCTATATTGCCAAACATATCCTTATCAGCCAATATATTTTTAACTCTTTGATAATCAAAGTAATTATATATAAAAATTTTGTCACTATCCGAATATATATTATACACTTCCCTGCCAATCTCGTCTATGGAATTGACACAAATTGTATTCTGACCAAGCTGTTTGAGAATTTCAAGCAGATGCTTTCTGCTACTGTAATCATTTTCATATACAAATATAACTTTATTCTTATATTTTTCAAGGGCATGTTTTTTAATATCAGTATTTTGTTCTTCACATACTCTCTGTCTTATCTTAGCAGTAAAACAACTTCCCACATTGTACTCACTCTGAACCTCTATACTTCCGTTCATCATCTGTACAATATTCTTTGCAAGAGCGAGACCTAACCCGGTTCCCTCCCTTTTTCTGTTACGCATGGCATCAACCTGACTGAACTGATTGAACAGCTTATCCATATCCTCATCTCTAATGCCTATACCCGTGTCACTTATTGCAAAACTAAGCTCCACAACATCGTCATTTATATATCTTGAATCTATGTCAAGTTTAATTTTACCCTTGTCAGTAAATTTAACTGCATTGCTTAATATATTAACAAGTACCTGATTTATCTTGGCACAATCACCATAAAGACAAACCGGAATATCTTTTGACATCAAAACTTCAAACTCAAGTTTTTTATCAAAAATTCTTGCCGCAATGACATTCTCTATACCCTCAATAAATGTGTCAAACCGATATTCAACGGGACAAAGTTCCATCTTTCCCGCATCTATTTTTGAAAAATCCAAAACATCATTTATAATAGACAAAAGTGAATCTGCCGCCGTCTGTATTGTATCAACATACTCGTGTTCAAGTTCGGTAAGTTCGCATTTACCTAAAATATCAGCCATTCCGCATATCGCATTCATAGGCGTTCTTATTTCATGTGACATATTTGCAATGAATGTACTTTTAGCTTTATTGGCTTCCTCAGCAGCTTCACGGGCTTCAATTTCCTTATGATTTGCCTGCATGATAAGTATAGGATTTTGCAAAGTCATCTGCATTATAAGGCAGCCGAGCGCACTGCTTGCCCCTATGACCATCAGCATCGGATTAAGCATCTGTACAAGCATAGCAACCAAACTCAAAAACATAAACAAGACAGTAACGAGCTTGTAACGCATTTCCATAACACTGTCTTTTGAAAAAGCCTGAAACATAGCTGCTGCAAAATAATATATAGTGCACACAAGCAAAACAGGCATAAACGGTCCACGCTGATACCCTCCCTCTACGGAATATTTAAACAAAGCATTCGTAAAGTAATCTGTCCATATCATACATTGCTCAATAGCCGCCGGAATAAACCAAAGTAACTTTCTTCCTTTAAAATGGTCATTTTCTTTTGCCAAAGATACTATATACAAAAAGTACATGCATGGCACTAAATGTTGAAATGAATATGCCACCATCTGTCCCAGATAATTAAGCACTATCATCTCGTGAAAATGCCTGATAAGCACAAGGCTTGCAAACATATCCGTCACACAGCAGGCAAAACAGATTATTAAAAAGTATCCATATATTCTTCTCGAAAGTTTGCCAAGCTCAGCAACCCGATAGTAATATATTATGAGCACCATCAAAACAACTGACGATGCCATGTAAAAATCATAATTCCAATTCATTCAGAGCCTCACCTCTCCAAAAAGTTTAACCCTTTTATCAAAATTCATCGTACCAAATATAATTTTAACATATGTGTAATATTACATCAACAATTCGTATCACCCATAGATTACAATTTTTTGGCTGTTTGGCAAACGCTGAATGATTTTGAACTCACTTAATGTACTGTATCAATGACTTTCAATCTTATTTTTCACACTATATTCCTGCACACATCAAGCAATGCTTCACATCCCTCTTTAACATCTCTGTATGTTTCATCAAAGTTTCCTGTATACCAAGGATCGGCAATATCTCTTCCACTCCCAGCAAATTCAAGCAACAGTGACACCTTCCCATCAGAATCTCCGCCAAAAATACGCATCATATTTTTATAATTCCACTTGTCCATTCCAATTATATAATCAAACTTATCATAGTCACTCTTTCTTACCTGAGACGCAAAGTGCGGTTGCATCGGTATCCCCAGCTCGTTCATTTTTTGAACTGTTCCTCTGTGCGGCGGATTGCCTATCTCCTCCGTGCTGGTTGCTTTTGAATCAATAAAAATTTTATCGGTAAAACCGGCTTTGTTTACCATGTCTTGAAAAACGAATTGTGCCATTGTGCTGCGGCAGATGTTGCCGTGGCAGATGAAAAG
>ULNF01000871.1_pt1 | contig 15831 bp, 9 predicted proteins | sample 1951851 | NCBI WGS metagenome assembly ULNF01 (sample SAMEA4835570, study PRJEB28245) | human gut metagenome | biome: gut microbiome; material: fecal sample | place: Denmark | collected 2008 | reverse complement strand
ATCGATATGGCTGATGCGGTTTAAGAAGTCTTCCATAAAGTCATACTGTCCCTGTACGGTCATCGGGTATTCGATTTTCTCAACCAGCGCCGGTTTCGTCGCATAACCCTTGCGCTCCTCATCGGCAAGTTTCTCATAATCCTTGTAGTCGTCCATCGTATATCCCATGGAGACTTCTGCCACGATCAGATCTTTGCCGTAGCGCTTGGCAATATCATTCATGTTGTCATTTAACATCTGAAGAGAACCATGCCAGAACGGATAATAAGACAGACCGATCAGTTCAAAGTCCTCACCGCGTTTTGTAAAATTGTCAAACCATTCACGGTAAAGCGCATTGTTGCCGCCGTTGTCGAGATGGATCATCACCGGAATTTTTGACAAACCTTCCATCTGCGGGCATACGCCTTTGATGGAACCGGCAAGACGTTCTTCATCCGCTTTTCGGACAGCGCGGATACCGGCATTGACAAACGCTGCAATATTGTCATAATTCGGCACTTTGCCTTCCGGCCAGAGCAGACCATTGGAAAGTTCATTTCCAACCTGCACCATTGTGATGTTGACACCGTTCTCCAGATAAAGATGCATCATCTCCAGCGTAAAATCATAGACTGCCTGCTCTAGCTCTTTGACACCATAGCTTTCCCACGCCTTTGGTTTGAACTGTTTTCCCGGGTCTGCCCAGAAATCACTGTAATGCAGATTTAAAAGTACTCCAAAACCGGCTTTCGTCACACGTTTTGCGATTTCAAGCGATGTCTTTGGATCATTTTCCCCGGCACCGTAAGATTCTCCGGCCTCTGACCACGGATCATTCCATACACGGATGCGGATCGTATCCACATCATAGGATTTCATGATCTCTAAGAGATCCTTCTCCTCTCCGTTGTCATAATATTTCGCACCACACTTCTCCAACTCTGCAAGCGTGGATAAATCCATTCCTTTTACAAAATTCATATAAATCCTCCTTGTTTTTCGAAGAAAAATGCGACTGCCTATGCAGGAGCAGAGGATTTTCTTCCTTTTCTATATTCCCTTAAACCGGAACGTAAATTCTAACGGTTTCGTCACATCAATATGGTATTCCGGGTGCACTAAAGATCCCCAGCTGTCATCACCGCCGACTCCCATCTGCGCCAATGCCACACGGACAATCGTGTGATGTACCTGCGGCAGTTCATAAACATGGGCTGCATTTTCAAGTTCATGTGGTGTATACGGAAGTGCCGAGAAGCTTAATTCATCTCCCTCAAACATCATTCCCCTGCCTTTTGCATCCACAAGGCGCGCATATCGCACACCGACTTTGTTGCCACATTCCTGCGGAACTAAATATTTTGCCATATTGTCAGCCACTTTATTGCTGTAGATTCCAAGCTTTGCTCCATGTCTCCGGTCTGCATAGGTCTCCTCCGGTCCCATGCCGTACCAGGTAAGGTTGTCATAATCAGCATTGAACTGGAACATCATTCCAAACTCCGGCATATCCGGAAGTCCCTCTACCGGATCATACATCAGTTTTGTCTCGATCGTTCCATCACCAAAAACGGTGTAGGAAACCTGACATTTGCCCGCCGGTGTTGTCGGCATAAAATAGGTGTAAGTGACTGTCACGGTATTGTCTTTTTCTTCCACTTTCGTTGGGACATTATCAAACATGCCGCCATTTCTGTGGCTGATATACATGCTCGCGATCTTCCACTGTGCATAGCGCGCCGGTGCCATGCTTCCGTTATCATTGTCAACCGGTGCCCGCCAGAAATTCGGCATCGGGATCTTTTCAATCATTTCTTTCCCCGCATAGCGGTAGGAAACAAGTCCCCCGCTCAACATGGAAAACAGGCAGTCAAAATCTTCGCCTTTTACTCCGATGTTTACCTTGCCGTGAACCACGCGGATCGGCTTTTCGGATGCATGGAAAGCAGGGATCTTTTTATAAATCTTCTGTCCAAAAGCGACCTCATGTCCTGCATCTGCCCAGCTCATATCCTCCTTTAACCGGAATGAAACGGTGAGTGTGTATTCTGCATCCGTATCTTTTTTCTGATCCTTATCATCTGCACGCAAAATGGCAAACGGGATCTCATAGTCCTTCGTGCTAAGCGGCGGTACTGCTGTCTCTATCTCCTGTTTTTTCACAACAACCCCGTTTTTCTGTAAAACTGCCACACAGCGGAACCGGTCGGTATTTGCAAACAGGTTTTTATTTACAACGGTAAACTTCCCTTCCTTTTCAAACAGAATGCTGATATTCTGGTAATTGAATTTCACTTCCTGCATCTTCGGGGACGGATCTCGGTCTCCGCCATAGCAGATTCCATTTCCACTGAAATTATAATCCGTCGGACGCTCTAAGAAATCGCCGCCGTATGCCTGAAAATCTTTTCCATAGCGATCTTTTTTCAAGATGGACTGGTCAATGTAATCCCAGATAAAACCGCCCTGATATCTCGGTTCCGTATCGGTCAGATCCGTGTATTTGTGCATGGCACCACAGGAATTTCCCATCGCATGTGTATATTCACACATAATAAACGGTTTTTCCTTATGCTCGGCAAGGAATTTTTTCACATTTCCCACGCTCGTATACATCTGGCTTTCCATATCGCTGGTCGCCTCATATCTGCGGTCATTGAAAATTCCCTCATAATGAACCAGACGGTATGGATCTAAGGCACGGAATTTTTCGGACATGTCAAAAATTACTTTTCCGCCGTAAGATTCATTTCCGACTGACCAGATCAGAACTGCCGGATGGTTTTTATCTCTCTGGTAACAGGAATTGACACGGTCAAGCATCATCGGTTCCCAGTCCATGTTGTCCCCCGGAACGATCGTATCTTTCGGCACAGAACCATGCATCGCGGCATCCCATGAACCGTGTGATTCGAGATTGTTTTCCGCGATCATATAGAGTCCGTACTCATCGCAGAGATCATATATAATGGAAGCATCCGGGTAGTGGCAGGTGCGGATCGCATTGATGTTGTTCTGTTTCATCGTAACGATGTCTTTTAAAACCTCTTCCCTTGTCACTGCACGTCCTGTTTTGGAACTGAACTCATGACGGTTGACACCCTTAAATACAATGCGCTTTCCATTTAATGTCATGATACCGTCTTTCATTTCAAAACGGCGGAATCCGATTCTTTGGCTGACAAGCTCGCTTCTCTCCCCGTTTTGATCAAAACATTCGATCGTAAGCGTGTATAAATTCGGGATCTCCGCACTCCACAGATCCGGTTTTTTCACCTCTTTTTCAAAATGAACTTCCCCATCAGAGACTGGCAGCTCCTCAGAGAAAATAATCTGTTCTTCTTTTTCTTCCAAAACGGAATAATTTCTGCTGCCGGTCAGGGTCAGTCTTGCTTTTCCCTCGCCGCGCATCTGCATTGTGACAAGAAGATCTGCATTTAAAACCGCCTCATCGACAACCGGCTGCACTTTTAAATCATACACATGCACCTTTGGCATGGTATACAGATAAACCGAACGGAAAATACCGGAGAACCGGTAGAAATCCTGATCCTCGCACCAGCTTGAAGAAGTCCACTTAAACACCTGGACTGCCAGCTTATTTTCGCCCTCTTTTACATACGGGGTAAGATCAAAATCTGACGGGGTGAAACTGTCCTCACTATATCCGACATAATGACCGTTTAACCACAATGCAAAACCGCTCTCCACACCCTGAAAAGAAATATAAAGCCCGTTTTTTCTAAAACCTTCCGGCAGTGTAAAATATTTTACATAGCTTGCCACCGGATTAAATTCACTCGGCACTGCGTCGCGCCACACATCTTCCCTTCCATCCCACGGGTACTGAATGTTTACATACTGCGGGATATCATAGCCCTCCATCTGGATATGTGCCGGCACCCGAATATCCTCCCAGCATTTACAATCAAAATCTTCTGCCTCAAACCCACTGACGGTCTGCGCATAATTTCTCGCATAATGAAATTTCCAGACGCCATCTAAAGGCAGCCGGAAGCTGCTTTTTCTCTCTTCTGCCTCCTTTTCATCTGCATATGCCACATGATCAGAGTGCGCTGCCATACAGTTTTCCTTAAAAAATTTTGGATCATGAATCTTTTTTATTTCGAATGACATGTGATGTCCTCCTTATCTTTTTCTGGTCTTATCTCCATTTTAACGAAAAAATGCGCATTTTGCATCTGTATCTCAACACAAAACACGCATTTTTGCCCATTTGTTTACCAGCCCTTCAACGCGGAAATATTATAATTCAGCAGCTTTCTCTCATAATTTTCCGGACTGATCTTCCACTGATACGGAGATGTATTCAGATATTTTTTGAAGTTCCGGTTAAATGTGGATGTCGTGGTAAATCCTACTTTCTGGGCGACCACATCCATCGGGTCATTTGTCTTTTTCATGATATCACAGGCTTTCTGCACCCGCATCAGATTGATGTAATCCATCGGTGACATATTCATATAAGATTCAAAGACTCTTCTGAAATGTGTCTCACTCATATGGCTTGCCTTTGCAAGTTCCTCGACACGGATATTGTTTGCATACTCTAACCTTACATAATCAAGTGCCGCCGTGATCTGGGAAACACCTGTCTTTTTCTTTACTTCATTCTCCGAGACATCGCTCTCACACATGCGGAGCAATTCAGCAAAAAAAGCGATCAAAAGACCTCTGACACAATCATTAAAATGATTTTTTTTCTGTCTCATTTCATCCATGAGCATCTTCACAAGAACGGAAATTCCGCGGTTTTCCCACTCATGGAAAAATAAAGCCTTACGATTGATCATCTGCAATACTTTTTTTTGCATGACAGCATTATCCGGATATAATTCCTGGATCATGACCATCGGATCAAAAAATAAATATTCCCAATAGCTTGGTCCCTCCGCAATGTCACTGATCGTCACATGCGGGTAATTCTGTGGAATAATACTGACCATTGCCGGTTCATAACGTTTTGTCTCTTCATTTAAGATCAACTCGCCGGTACCGTTTTTACAATATCCGATTTCCATGAGATTGTGAAAATGAAGATTACTTTCATCATGTCCGTAATCACGAATCCAGTTGTCTCCTAAAAGTGCCAGAACATATTCACCCTGCGGAACTTCGTAAAACCTCAATTCCATTGTGTCTTTTTTCTTTTTTCCCATGGTTATTACCTCTTTTTAAAACTGCCGTACAATATTTCAGTACGGCAGTCATTTTGTTTCTGTTACCAGAATTTAGTCAAAATCAAATTTTGTAATTCTGTCATGCATTGCTTTATAGCGGAAACGGATCATTTCGTTTTTCTCTAATACATCCTCTTCCGTTCCACGATACTGGCAGCGGATGCAGCTGTAAATACCGGTTTCTTTATTGTAGAACATATCGATGTCGAGATCTCTTAAAAAACAGGATGGGCATCTATAATTTAATTTGCCTTTGCCAAGTTGAGCCATGTTGCAAATACCTCCTTATCTGAGATTGTTTTTCTGTATCCCAATGTAAACATTGGTGAGAATGCATATCCTTCTTTTACATATCCTTCTGCATTTGCATCGGATGCTGTCATGGATACTCTTGTCTCGATTTCAGGAATAACTGCGGAAACCTCTGCAGCTCCCACAACGCCTTCCTCACGGCATTTGTATTCATAGTTGATCGTCTTCTCTTCCGGTCCGTCGATCTTTAATGTGATATGACTCATATCTTCGGAATACTCAGTTGTACCATAGCATGCAACCATGTATTCATTTAATGTTACTTCCGCAGTCGGATCACTCATCTCTAAAATGTGACGCTCAATCCTGATGTTCGAAGAACCTTCCTCAAAGTACTCTTTTGTCTGAAGTTTTACAGTCAGATCCCTGAACTCGATCGTAACTGGGTCTAATGTAAGGATTCTTGTCTTTCCTTCCTGTGAGAAATGTGCATGTGTCGGGCAGAGGCAGAGATCCACTTCCTCTCCTTTGTAAGAAAGTTTTGCACTTCTTACGGTTCCCTCTCCTGCATAGTGGGTGAAGTAACCTGCACGGTATTTCTCCTGAATTAAAAACGGGTAGGATGCATCCTGAACATGTTTTGTTCCGATGCCGACCGGCCACTCTAATTTTGCTGCATAAGGACGAAGGTCAACGATCGCACCGCCCTGATCCATGTTGACACATGCTCTCATATATGGATCGCAGTACCAGAATAACTGTTTGTCGGAACCATATAAGATATCTCTCCAGAGAGCACATTCCGGCTCGTTGTAATTGTTCTGGTTGACACCTTTCTTCTCACGATAATAATCAGCGAACTCCGACATGGTCATATCTACTAACTGACCCTCTTTTTTCAGTTTGCCGTAGTAAGCACAGCCATCGCTGTAGGATTTGTAAAGGAGTTCATATGGCTGCTCCCAGCGTCCCATCTTGTTCATCCAGCCCGGTCCAACGAACATCATGTTGTAGGAATATCCGTTGTTATATTTCTCTAAGGAACGGTACTGGTCGATCAGATTGTAAAGATATGGATACTCCCATGTCTTTGTGTCATAGATCATACCACGGAGTACGTTCTGCGGATGTGTTCCGAAGTTCGAACCATTTCCATCGTAACATGCGATCAGATCACGGGAAAGATGAGGGATCGCTACGATACCACTGTCTTCCTCTTTATTTGCAGCCGGTGCATGTGTGTTCTGTTTGGATGGGATCCATGGTGCCCATGGGCCGCCATCAAATAATGTATACCAGGAGTTGTTGCAGGTGTGATATGCCTTCGGGCCTTCCTCCCAGCAGGTAGCAACTGCACATTTTACAGTCGGGTATGCTGCCTTGATATAATTTGTCAGGTCAGCATCCATGTAATAAGAACCTGTGGACTCCGGATAAAAACCGAATCTGTCATGGAATTTTTCGAATACATCATTTACGATGGCTTTCTTATCTTCCATGGAAAACATCCAGATACAGAAATCCTTGGTCTTATATTTTTCACGGAACTCCTCACAAGGAAGTCCTAATAAAGATAATGCGATCTCGTCGCCATATACCTCATGGTCATGTTTTGCAATCTCCACTGCCTCATCATTGAACAGTGAAGCGTATGTCATCTGAATGGTTACCTTTAATCCATTCTCGTGAGCTAATCTCTGCTGTGTCTTAAAGATATCCAAAGACTCTGTTAAAAGTGCTTTATCTCCGATATCCTCTTCTTTTCCCTGTCCAGTCACTGTTGCAGAATACTCTGGAACCATCTCCGGACGATGAATAAGATTCAGTACAAATTTATCCATTTTTTTCTTTCTCCTCTAAAAATATTTTTCTAACCTTTTACAGCTCCACCGGTAACACCCTCAACATAGAACTTCTGCATCACTACGAAGAGAATGGAAATCGGGATTGCGATCATTACACCACCGGCACAGAAGATTGCGAAGTAATCTCCGATCAGAGTCTTCTGTAACAGGTTATAAAGACCGATCGCAACTGTCCAGTCTGCGGACTCTTTTGATTTGATCATGATCCGTGCCAGAACAAAATCCATCCATGGATTCAGGAAAGAGTTGATAATCGTATATACTATCATCGGTTTTGACAGCGGAATAATGATTTTTCCAAAAATTGTTGCCTCGGAAGCACCCTCTAAGCGGGCAGCCTCTCTCAGTGAAACCGGGATGGTATCAAAGAAACCTTTCAATACTAAAAACCCAAGTCCCGAACCTGCAGAATATACGATAACCAGACCTGCAAGTGAATCAGTAAGTCCGATCATTTTTAAGACAAAATAAACAGCGATCATGGAAAGTACACCCGGGAACATTCCAAGAATGATAGAAAAGCTCATCAGAGGTTTTCTCGCCTTGAATCTCATACAACTGAATGCATAAGAGACCATCAGTACAAAAGCGGATGAAACGATGCAGGTAAAAAATGCTACGATAAAAGTATTTTTAAACCATGCAGGGAAGTTTGCTGCTGTATCTGTCTTGAAGAACAGTTGATGATAGTTTGCCAGTGTCCAGTGTTCCGGGAAGAAGTGCTGGTAACTTACACCCTTTGTAGTGGAAAGGGATGTTACAACCAGCCATACAATCGGAATCAGCCAGATGATTGCCAAAAGAGCAAGTACTAAATGTCTCACAATGATTTTCCATGTTTTCTTTTTCATTATTGGTACACCTCCTCTTTATCACCACTGATCATTCTTGTATAGCTAAGCAATGTAAGAAGCGCACAGATAGCAAATGAAATAATACCAATTACCGATGCCATCTTATAGTTTGAGTTATCGTTGGTCAATGTAAACAGCCATGTAATGAGAAGGTCTGTCTCTTTTGCATTAGAGTTTGCAAATGCCATGTTTGCTGTTGCATTGGAACTTGTCAGCAGATAAATAACGTTAAAGTTATTGATGTTTGCAATAATGCTCTGAATCAGGGATGGTCCACAGATAAATAATACATACGGCATTGTGATCTTCCAGAAGATCTGCCATTTATTTGCACCATCGATACGTGCACTCTCCAACTGATCTGTCGGAATATTCATCAGAATACCGGTAGCGGAAAGCATCTGATATGGAACACCGACCCAGATATTAATAAGAATGATCATTGCATGAGACCAGCCCGGTTTAGAGAGAAACGGAATATAGTTTCCGGAAACAAGTCCGATACTTTGTAACCATCCTGTCAGACCGATGTTGGAACATAATGTATTTACAATACCGTGGTCGCTGAACATTTTGCTTACAAGAAGCAATGTTACGAACTGTGGAATCGCGATTGTCACAACAAAAAGTGATCTCCACATTTTTTTAAAATGTGTATCTTCATGGTTGATCAGCTTTGCCAAAAGAATACCACCGATGAAAGTTGTAAATGTTGCCGATACTGCCCAGATCATTGTCCATGCAAGAATTCTTACGAATGCATAGGAGAATGTGATTGTGGTGCCGCCTGTAAACATGTTCTTAAAGTTTCTAAGTCCAACCCATGTAAACAGGTAGTTTGGCGGCATATGATCCATATCATAATTGGTAAATGCCACACAGGACATAAAAATGATCGGTATAATGTTCATCATAATAACACCGATACTCGGCAGGGTAAGCAATGTGATATAAAACTTACCATTGAAAAGAGATTTTATATCTTCTGCAAATGTATTGACATGTTCTCCCTCTTCTTTCATAAGCTGAAGCCGATAAACAGCTTTCAAATTGCTTATATATAAAAATATGAATGCTACGATTACGAGAACACCAATAATACCATATAGCAGGATCAGCAATGAGTTATCGTAATCATTAACAGTATTTTTCAAGGTCAGCGGATCAAATACGGACTCATACTGAACGGTACCAAGTGTATTTAAATCCTTAATGTAATTAATAGAGAACATTCCTGTAAACAGGATTACTATCACTTCAAGTGCTGTCATTAAGATACCTTTGACGATCTGTTTACGTCCCCAGTATCCGGCACCCATAACAAGCAGTGAAAGCTTGCACCAGATATCGCCCTTTGCCACGGCTGTCCCAAAATCGGCAAAGTATTTTTTGATTGCGTTTAAAAATGTTTTCATAGATTCACTCCCTATGCGCGTGAATGAGAATTTTTGGCTAAGTCGCAAAAACTTTTCTCTTTTTAAAAATTTCACATAGCTTGTCACAAGGAAGGCATTGGTTTCCAGCAGGAAAATATCCGCCTCTGCCGGAAAGCAATGTCCTGTCTGGCAGGAGATAATGCCCTCCTCATAAAAGTTATTCCAAAGCCATGTGGAAATCTGAGTTTTACAGATATTTGATTATTCAGCTACCGGCTGTGTAATACCAGCTACTGCATCATCAAGTACAGCCTGAAGATCTGTTGCACCGTCAACCAGGTTCTGTCCAAGTGCCTTTGCCGGATCCCAGTAATTATTGCCTACAACCTGCTGATCTGCAAACTCTGACTGCGCTGCAAGTGCTGCAAGTGCCGGGGAATCAATCTGAGCTGCTGCTACTGTGTTAGCCGGTCCCTCTGATGTAGCGTTACCAATTGCTAACTGGCTCTCCTCATTTGTGAGATACTCAGCAAGGAGCATTGACCAGCCAACATTTTTAGCATGGGAGTTAACACCTACGAATTTGTATCCTGCATAAGATCCCATCTGTGTAGCTGTTCCATTTACATCGAAAGTAGGTAATTTACATGCTGCATATCCGTCACCGTATTTTGCTTCAAAAGATCCGGTGTTCCATGTACCGGAAACATATGCGCCAAGTGTACCGTCATTTAACATGGTAATTGCATCCTGATCTTGTACGCTTACAAATGCCGGGGAAGAAGTGATATTCTCAATACTCTGTGCTACTGCAAGACCGGTCTCAGAGTTCCAGTCACAGTTGTTTGAGTTATCTTCATTCATGGAAAGTTCACAGCCTGCACCAGAGAAAAATCCATACAGATACCATCCATCTGCTACATTCATGCCAACTTTTGTTCCTGCTTCTTCCGCTTTTGCTGTAAGGTTTTCCCAGGAAGCCACATCCTCTTCAGAGAAGATGTTTGAATCATAGTATAAGAAGTAACCATTCGATGCTGTTAACGGATAAGCGTAAAGTTTTCCGTCTTTGGTAGCTGCTGCTACAGTTGCCTCTGAGTTCGTTTCTTTCGGATCATATGTATAAGTAGCTGCCACTTCCTGAAGCGCACCTGCATTTACAAGATCATTTACCTGATCATCTGCAAATACAAATACATCTGCTGCTGCATCGATATCCTCAAGGATCTTATCTTTTGCATCTGCCTCAGATACAGCACCGATCGTGATGTTAAAATCTACATCTGAGTACTGCTCTTTGAATTTGTCTGTCAGCTCTTTCATAACGTTCTGATAAGCCTCAAGTTCTGAACACCAGAGCTGGATATCTACGGTTCCGTCTGTTGCTGCGATCAGATTTGCGATCGCATCACCGGAAGCTGTTTCTGCATTATCTGCAGCATCACCTGTCTCTGTTGCTGCTGCATTGTTTGTGCTCTCTGCTGCGCTGTTGTCTGCTGCACTATTGTCTGCTGCGCTGCTGTTATCGGCTGCTTTGTTTCCACATCCTGCAAACATGGATGCTACCATTGCTGCACATAATACTGTGCTGATGACTTTTTTCTTCATTTGAAAATTCCTCCCTTTTCCTTGATAGAAAAAATTGTTCTTTTAGAACACTTTTTCGTGTTGCGCTATGCGCAATCGGTTGTTCTATGGTTAGAGTATATCTCCGTTACATCCTTGTGTCAATATCCACATTTTATAATAAATCCGACCATTTTTTAGCCATTTTGCACAATATCATCTTCTATTTTTTCTTTTATTTTTTTCAAATTCGACTTTTGCGCAACCGTTAACTATTGATTTTCCGTGCATTTTCAATTCTTATATCATCTTTTTATGGATATTTTGGCTCGTTTTTGATATTTTTTGAATCAGGGATTTTCCTGCCTTTTCCTTTGTTTTGGGCGAATTTCCCTGATATTGTTTCAGTTTCACCCTCATTTCCCCTGATCTGTGGGTTATTCCGGTAATCATTATAATTATTTCGCCCATTTCACGTTATTTCCGACAATTTCAGCATAAAAAACGGGCGAAACACATTTATTCGCTATGTGTTTCGCCCATTGCTTATTCTCTCCAACAGGATGATCTTCAATTTTCTCAGAACTGTATTTTCCTGATTGTATTTACTTCGTCGATTCCTTCAGCACCACCTCATACGGAAGCAATGTACGCTCTTTCACCTCAAGTCCCTCCGTCAGATCAAGCAGTGTACGGCATGCCACCATGCCGAGTTCCTTTGCATCAAATGAAAGCGATGTGATCGAGGGAACATTGTTTTCAAGTACCATGCTGTTATAAAACGATGCCACCCGGACATCTTCCGGCACTTTGACATGCTGCTGGCGCAGTGTCTTTAAAACACGGCTGCAGACAGCGTCATCCATACAGAGGATACAGTCTGCCTGTCTGTTTAATGCTTCCTTGACTGCCTTTTCCACCAGAACCTGGTTATCCTGGCTTAAAAACATCAGATCCACATCTAACGTTTTCCCCATCTTCGCATATGCCTCACGAAATCCCCGCAGACGGCTCTGTGTAACCACATGCTCTTCATTGCCGCCGATCAGTGCAATTTTGTCCATCTGCTTCATCAAAATGATCGATGTAAGCTCTTTGCATGCACTCTTGTGATTGTGATCGATCTGAATCACGCCTTTGTAATTGGCACTGGTACTTCCGATCGTGACAAACGGTACATTTTTTGTCTGCAGAAAATCGATCTGTTCATCTTCCACAAAAGTGCGCATCAGGATCACACCGTCCACTTTATGGTTTGCTATGATACGCTCAAGAGAAGATATATCGTTTTTCCTGCAGATAGAAAGCAGGATATCATATTCCATGCTGCCCGCAATCTCCTGTATCCCAAACAGACATTCCTGAAAAAATGTAAGATCCACAACATCATACTCCCCCGGCATGACCACACAGATATTATAAGTTTTAGACTGCGCAAGCCCTTTCGCAATGACATTCGGCTTATAATCATGTTCTTCTATGTAGGCGAGCACGCGCTCTCTTGTCTCCCTGCCAATACGACCTTTACCGGAAATTGCACGTGACACGGTTGTCTTCGATACCCCAAGCGCCTCCGCCACGTCCGCAATCGTAATATTCTTTTCTAACCCCTTATCCATAAACTCTCGTCCCTCGCTTTTTTGCGCTTAGTTGCGCAACTAAGTTTATTATTGTACAAACAGGGGCAAAAATCAATCCTATTTTTTTCTATTTTTTCCCGGCATCAATCCGGTATTCCCTCATACGAAATCCATGCTACATCCGCAAAACGATCCGACATTTCACCGTTTGAAGACGCATACACACCGAGCGTGCAGCCCACAAATCCCCCTGCTTCCTCTGTACTGTACGGCAGCAGGCTCACGTCTTTAATGAGTTTTAATACCTTTCCTTCCTCATCTCTGACAAAAAATTCTGCCCTCTGTCCTGCTGCCTTCAAATACAGTTCCAGCATTCCTTTTGCATTGATTTCTTCTTCCGCAAGCAGCGTATCGTTTTCTGTTATATGTGCGATTACCTGCAGCTTTCTCTTCTCTTTTCCACCGCAGATGCGCATCGAAAGATGATTTGCATGATTCTGATAGCAGACGATCCCCGCCTGTTCATTTTCCCGCTCCGCATCAAATTCCATGCATGCCGAAAATGTAAAATCATAATCTTTCTGCCGCAGCCCGAAATACTGCGCGTCCGTTTTCTCTGTAAGTTTCTGTTTTTTCAGATGCATCCTGAGAAAACCTTTTCTCTCGATCAGTGAATATGCATTTTCATCCCTTCTCTGCAGCGACAGGAGTCTGTCATCTATTTTTTTCTGATCAAATGCAATAAAATCCGCGTGGGTCACTTCCCTTTCCAGGCGATACTCACCGATCGGAAGTTCTGTTTTCTCTGTCAGATGTCCAATCCCCGGATTGATGACGGGCCATCCGTCCTCCCATTCCACTTTTGCCAGAAAAGTTTCCCTGCCAATACTACAGTGTCCCTCACATGGCCTCGATGCAAGCATGACGACATACCAGTTTCCGTCTGCATCATCCACAAGATCTCCGTGTCCTGCATAGATCACCGGATAATCCCTGCCAAGATTGCGGTGCGTGAAAATTGGATTTCTCTTGCATCCACAGAACCATTCTCTTAACGACCTGCTTCTCGCGATACTGATGCTGTGTTCCGGTCCCGTACCGCCCTCTGCGATCATCAGATAATACCAGCCGTCTTTTTTGTAAAGGTGCGGTCCCTCCGGCCAGATACAATCTTTTAATGCACCTTTCCAGACCGCCGTCCCCGCACCTTTTAAGCACATTGCATGAAGATCCAGCTCCTCTATCCAGATCTCCCAGTCACCATTGTGTCTGACCCCGGACGGATTCGGTCTTGTCCCGACATAATAACATTTCCCATCTTCATCAAAAAAGAGGCTCGGATCAATCCCCTCCGCCGCATCTCCCAGATAATGTGGAACTGACCACGGCCCTTTGGGGTCCTGTGCCGTTATCACAAAGTTTCCACCATGATCCACATTTGTTGTTATGATGTAATAAGTACCCTCGTGGTAACGGATCGTCGGTGCAAAGATCCCCCGTGAGATCTCACTGCCGGACAGTGGAAGCTGTTCTTCCCTGTCCAACGCATTGCCGATCTGCTCCCAGTGCGCTAAATCCCTGCTATGAAACACAGGAATCCCCGGAAAATATGCAAAACTCGAATTTACCATATAATAATCTTCCCCCACCCTACAGATAGATGGGTCTGGATAAAAACCGGACAGAACCGGATTCTTTGCTATACTCATTTTATCGCTCCATTTCTACTATTCTAAAATCTTATTTTTCACACAAATTTCTCTGCTTTCCAGGCAGCCATGCCTTTTTTATTCCACATAGCCAAAACCAAGTATTGTAAATTTCTTTTCTTCTTCCCCAGGTGTCATCTGAATCCTCACCTGATGCCATCCGCTTTCTTTTTCTTCCAGAAGAATGACCGGATTGCAGTGCGTCCAGCCGTTCACATGCGGATCTGCGGTCAGAACTTTGGTATCGTCCACAAACACATCTGCCCGTCCGGCGTCCACCGCTCCGGAATCTTTAAAGATGAGAAGCAGTGACCGGCAGTAGATATCCATCTGGAATGCATCTTCTGATCTGCCATTTGCCCCATCATACTGCCAATTGTACGGAAATTCAGGAACCGGCGTTAAACTGTCATCCATCTCCACACACTGTAATTCCTGATCTGTACCGGAAAATGCGCCACAGCAGATCTTCGCACGTTCATAGCCGTCTCTGCGGTCTAATAATTTCACTTGCGCAAATTCATCCCCATAAACCGGTTTTTCATGCATTCTTCTTAAAATATCAGGCTCACAGACCGCCCGGTCAATCAGATACATCAGACAGTCTGCCATGATTTTATGTCCCAGATTTGTCGGGTGAAACGCATCATAAAAGAACTGATTTTTTGAAACAACTCTGTCCTTTGCCTGCCGAAACTGCGGTGTCACGGCATCCCGGATGCTTACCATCGGGAGCTGATACCGCTCTCCCACCGGAGCAAGGCGTTCCTGTAAGTTCCAGTCATTTGCAAAAACAGCAAACAATAACAGGACAGCCGGTGCATCCGGCATGGATAAAATTTTTGTTACGAGGCTCTCATAACACCTTCCCTTTGTCTCATCCCCCTCGTCATTTACTGCAAATTCCACGACTACCAGATCCGGCTTTTCTTTTCCATCCCGCAGGACATCCCTCTCAAAACGGATCATCCCAAGCTCCGACGGGGTTCCGCCCACTCCCGCTTTTATCAGTTTCACATTGTTATTTTTTCCGTATTTTCCGGCAAATGCCTTCCAGAACCGGTATGCGTAGCACTGTGTGTGAAGCGGAACTGCCCCGGCTCCCTGCGTGATGGATCCTCCTATATATGCTATGGTTACCGGCTCCCCAGCCCGCGCTTTTTCTACGACTCTTCTGATCCTGCCCGCATCTCCCATAGAAAGGAGTGACCGCTCTATCATTTCCTGATATCCGTGGGATTCCATATCCACCACGCGCTCTTCCTGCGGCTTTGGTACGAAAAATCCATCCTTTAAAAAGAAACGGACATTGACCCTTGCAGACTGTTCCGGCGTCTCAAAGACAAACCGGATCTGCCCCGGCACATCATCATCTGTTTTCCACTTTACCGTATCAAGCGTGATCCTGACTTCTGCGCCATCCCCACGCAGTTCTGTTTCTATGAG